>OIBQ01000032.1_pt1 | contig 66430 bp, 55 predicted proteins | sample 1581051 | NCBI WGS metagenome assembly OIBQ01 (sample SAMEA3882511, study PRJEB24775) | human gut metagenome | biome: human-associated habitat; feature: intestine environment; material: feces | place: Netherlands | collected 2009/2010
AGTATATGAGTAATCACAATATGGTACCGTCCATGAAGCAGGCAAAGGAATTGAAGCAGATTTCAAAAGAGCGGATGTTGACGTATTCAGAGATTGACCAGATCTGTATGAATGAGAGTACTGAGAAAGTACAGGTGCAGATTCCTGCGAAAAAGCTGAAACAGTATTTTCCTGAGTCATATTCTAAAGCTCAGATGGAAGAAGTGATATTTATGCTCCTAGCATCATGGGCAGAAAAACAATAATATGATATGAAAAGTTGGACAGAAGGAATGAAAAGATGATGATAGAAGATGTAATTAAAAAATCAATATTGCCACTGGCATTTATGCTATTCTGGATCTGGATGGTATTTACCATCATGAAAGTCAGTGGACAGACAGAATTGTTCTGGTGGATATTTCTTTCCGGACTTCCATTTGGAATACATAAAATGCGGCTGATTCTAATCCCTAGAGGAATGGATACCACAGCAACACTTGGTATGGCTGCATTAAGTGTCATCATTGGAGCATTGATTGGAAGTATCATGATTCCAGTGTATGTGATTAGAGCGATATACGTGTTTATACGGTATGTCATTGGAAAATAGAATATTAGATTGATAAGAGGCAGGCTTGCGAAAACAAAAATCGTAAGTCTGCCTCTTTTTTTGTGCTTAAAACCAGGCAATTCAGGGGAAGTCCCTTTTGCAAATATATATTCTTGGAGGATTTTTAAGATGAGAGAGCGAATTGAAAGTAAGCATGTAACTAAGGAAATCAAAAGTCAGATGCCAGTGATTCCGGTGGAAATTGTTAAAGAAAGAGGCTGTACGTTCTGCCCGTATTATCTGGGCAATTATGAGAAACAGCCACGCTGTATGATGAAAACCTGTGCCTGGGATGATGAAAATGAACGTTTCCATCCAGTTCTTCGTGAACTGATCCCATTTTACAAAGAGAAGATGGAAAAAGCAGAAGAAAAGTTCCTTGCAATGAAAAAGATTTATACAACACTGTTAGGAATGTTTGCCGATGAAATGAAGCAAGAAGAGTTGGAAAAAGATGAATGTTACGGATGTGCCTATGGAAAATGTGGACCATGTATCGGCATCTGTTACAAATCAATGAAAGCATAGGAGGGTTAAGCCAATGAATACAACAGTTATTTCCGGGCGATTGGTAAGAAATCCCGGATACAACGAAGTGGAGAATGAAAAAGGACTTCATAAGATTGCCAAGTTTGTTCTGGCAGTCAGAAGAAATTATTCCGATGAAGTCAGTTTCATTCCGGTAAAGGCTTTTGCAAAGAAAGCAGAATTTGCCAGAGATTATCTGATGCAGGGAACGAAGGTCATGGTGGAAGGCGAGATTGTCACGGGTAATTATGAAGATAAGGATACCGGGAAAAAGATTTATACCACCGAAGTGTATGCAAACCGGATTGAATTCGCAGGTGCAAAAATGGTTGACAGACCACCGTTTCCAGAAGATGCGGAAGGGTTCTTAGAGATCCCAGAGGGCATGGAAGAGGAAATGCCGTTTAGATAGAGGAGGATAAAAGATGGTTTCAGTAGATCAGGCGTATATGGTAGGGCATATGAAAAATGCCGATGGAAGTATCAATAACAAAAATGTAGTGCTGTCAGCAGCAGGTGAAGCAGCGGAACTGTTCCAGTGCATGATGTCAGTAAATCAGAAACTGGAGGACTGGCAGAGATTTAACCACACCTTGGAGCAGCATCTTAGAAGTGTGGAATGTGAGAAAATCCATGATATCTGTCAGGCAGTATATGGAATGAAACATCCGTCCGATGAACTGGAAGGATTGTATCTGGCAAGAGAGGATGAACAGATATGCCTGCTGTATTATCAGGTTTTCGTGGGGATGTTGGAAATCAATATCAATTCAGCTGAAGTGCTGTACAAACAGAAGGAGGAAACAATCAATGAGTAAGATGGAGTATATGCTGGTAGATTGTCTGCAGGTGCCGAAGGTGCTGTTCCAGATGGAAAAATACAAAAATCTGTCAAATACAGCAAAGATTTTATACAGCTTATTTCTGGATCGTTTGAAATTTGCGGTGCAGAATGGTTGGGTAGATGGTAAGGGGGATTTGTATGTAATTTATCCAAAAAGTGAAATGAAGAAAGACCTGAATACAACCAGATATGGGGTAGATCAGGCAGTACAGGAACTGGTGGAGGTTGGAAATCTGGTGCGTATCATTCCGAACAATGGAAAGGCAAACCACTTTTATATCAACGATATTTATGAAAATGAGATGGAGGAAGAATCAATGATGACATTAGACAGCATTATGGCAAATATGCCGATGGAAGAAAGAGAAATCATTATGGACAAAATGGTGAAAGCATCCAGAGATATTCTGGAAACAATTGCAGATATGGGATATCTGTATGAATATGAGACACCACTGACTTCAATGGAAGAAAGAAATTATCGAGATGAGCTGGGACAGCTTGCTGTTGATCAGATTTCCTGCGATGGCTATGAATTTGGCATGAATCTGGCGTTCGGAATTCTTGAAGAGAATGAGGAAAATGCTGATAGAGTACTGGATATTCAGAAATATGTGAACAGGCAGAATAAAAAGTGTTCAAAAAAGAAATTTATGAAAGTTCTGGAGACTCTGGTACACGCAATAGGAAATGATGAAGGATTTATTGCCGATATGTATGCGTGTGATAAAGAGGCTAGGGAAATCTATTTGGAAGAAGCGATGAATGCATTCAATTATGTGCTTGATGAATTATGTCATGGTACAGGAAGTGCAGCAGGGTATGACTTCAATAATATAGAAGAATAGGAAATAATTTATGGCAGATTTTGAATACTTCAGAGCAGAAGAATCTGACCAGTTTTCTTTTTTCCGGATACCGAAAGCTCTGTTTACCGAAAAAGAATTTCAGAGTCTTTCAACAGACGCAAAGCTCCTTTATGGAATTCTGCTTGATCGAATCAGCCTGTCCAAGAAAAATGGCTGGATTGACAGTGAGGGTTATGTCTATATCATTTACACGATCGCAGAATTGCAGGAGCTGTTGCGAATGTCGCATACGACAGTGACAAAGCTTCTTTATGAGCTTGACAGTGTGCATGGGATTGGATTGATCGAACGGTATCGGCAGGGGAATAATCGTCCTTCTGTCATATACGTGAAAAATTTTGTGAAACGGAGCAGAGGAAAGCCAGTAAGATACTTTGTTTCTGGAATGCCAGAAACTGGAAATCCAGACTGCAAAGAATTGGAAATCCGGATTGCAAGAAACTGGAAGTCCGGAACGCAAAAAAATAGAAGTCCGGACTGCAAGAATCTGGATGGAAGTAATACTAAGATAAATAAGACTGAAAAGAATCATACTGATAAGAGTAAGGGCAATACACCCGCTTTGGAAGAAAAATTCAGTCAATATGGTAGATTTAAAAATGTTGTTCTGTCGGAAGCTGAACTGCAGGAGTTGATGACGCTATTTCCATGGGATTACCAGAAACGGATTGATCATCTTTCTGTTTATATGAAATCCAGTGGAAAAGAGTATCAAAACCATTTTGCAACAATCTGTCTTTGGGCAGAAAGGGATGGAACCAGGATAGGAATGGATAAATATGAATTTCAGGAAGGAGAAAGCCTGTGATGGAAAACAAAGTAACAGCAGATTATCTGGACGAAGAGGGATGTCTTCATTGTGGCACCTGTGGAAAAAGAAAACAGATGAAAGTCAGTCTGATGGGTTTTGAGCATGTAGTGTCCTGTTTGTGCGAATGCGAGGTAAAAGCCAGGCAGGAACTAGATGAGAAGATGCAGTGGGAAGAAGCACAGCGGCAGCTTTATCAGAGAAAATCCGTCGGACTTCGGGAAAGAAGATTCTGGGAATGGAAATTTGAAAATGACAACGGAAGCAACCAGAAGATACTAATTGCCAGGCAGTATGTAGAAAACTGGACAGATATGAAGAGAAAAAATGTAGGATTGCTTTTGATGGGACCGGTTGGAACCGGGAAGAGCTTTTTTGCAGGCTGTATTGCAAATGCACTTTTGAAACAGGGAGAACGTGTCATGATGACAAACTTTTCCAGGATTTTAAATGAAATGACCAGCTATCAGGCAGATAAGAACCAGATTATACAAAATCTTGTGGATTATCCGCTGCTGATTATTGATGACTTGGGAATAGAACGAAATTCCGAGTTTGCTTTGGAGCAGGTCTATAATGTGATAGACAGCCGTTATTGTAAAATGCTTCCGCTGATCGTAACAACGAATCTGGGACTGAATGAAATGAAATCCACAGATTTGGATACTGCCCATCAGCGTATTTACAGTAGAATACTTGAAATGTGTGTTCCCATCTATTGTGGTGGAGAAGATAAGAGAAAAGAAGAAGGGACAGAAAAACTCGTACAGGTGCAGAACCTGATTACCGGTTAATCTGTCTTTTTTCATTAAAGGGGGTGATTGCCATGATTACAGATCTGGACAGCAGTTGAATCGCTGAAAGGAGGGAAAAGTCATGCAGGAAGAGGTAACTCAGAAAACGGTCACGTTCTGTATTCGGGCTACTAAGATTACGGCAGACCTGTTGAAAAAGGTTCTTGTTGCGTATCTGCGTCATCAGAAGCAGAAATCAGTAGAGAAGAAAGCACAGAAAAATCAGCCGAAACAGGGAAAGGTCACGGTAAAAGAGCTGGCAAAACAGAATGCCGGGATGGTCAATATCGAGATCACAAATAAGAATATCAAGTCCTTTGAACGGTATGCCAGAAAATACGGGATCAATTATGCTCTGAAAAAAGACAAGAGCAAAGAGCCTCCGGTTTATCTGGTATTTTTCAAGGGACGTGATCAGGATGCCCTCAATGCTGCTTTCCGTGAGTTTTCCCAGAAACAGATTCAAAAAGCGAATAAGCCTTCCATTCATAAGCGTCTTGCAGCTTACCGGGCAATGATGCCAAAGAAATCGAAGGACAAAGTAAAGAACCGGCATCAGGAGCAGAGTCGATGAAAAAGAAAAGCGGCAAAACTCTGATGCAGAAGTGGAAGAATAAAATCGGGGGTAAGCTGTCCGCCCTGGATAAAAAGAAACTGGTTCTTACAAATATCCCTTATGCTCTGGCTGCTTTCTATGCAGACCGGGCATTTTTTCTTTACCGGAACAGTCCGGGAGAAGATATGGGGAACAAACTATTATATGCGATGGAACATGCAGATCGGATCTTTACAGGGATTCTGTTGAGTTTTGACCTGAGAGATCTATTGGTTGGAGTAACTGTCGCAGTTATTTTGAAACTTTTGGTTTGGCAGAAACAGTCAGATGCAAAGAAACTTCGGAAGGGAATCGAGTATGGTTCAGCCAGATGGGGAACTGCAGAGGATATAAAGCCTTATATGTCAGAGGATCCCTGGATGAATATTCCGTTGACAGCAACAGAAGCACTGACCATGGAGAGCAGACCAAAGCAGCCGAAGTATGCGAGAAATAAAAATATCGTGGTCATCGGTGGCAGTGGTTCCGGAAAGACACGATTTTTTGTAAAGCCGTCGGTCATGCAGATGAACTGTTCCATGGTCATTACAGATCCAAAGGGCACTCTCATTGAGGAGTGCGGGAAGATGTTAGCAAAGGGACCGCCTAAGAAAGATAAGAATGGAAATATCATGAAAGATAAATCCGGAAAAGTAGTTCATGAGCCATATGTGATTAAGGTTCTGAATACCATCAATTTTTCCAAATCGCTTCATTACAATCCATTTGCTTATATACGGTCTGAAAAAGATATCCTGAAGCTGGTGACAACAATCATTGTGAATACCAAAGGCGAAGGGGAAAAAGCTTCCGAAGATTTTTGGGTGAAAGCAGAGAAATTGCTGTACACAGCACTGATTGCTTTTATCTGGTATGAAGGGGATGAAGAGGAAAAGAATCTGAATACCCTTCTGGATCTTTTGAATGAAAGCGAAACCCGTGAAGAGGATGAAACTTACCAGAATCCAGTGGATATGATGTTCCAGGAACTGGAAGAAAGAGATCCGCAGCACTTTGCAGTCAGACAGTATAAAAAATACAAAATGGCGGCTGGCAAAACTGCCAAAAGTATTCTTATTTCCTGTGGTGCGAGGCTGGCACCATTTGATATAGCAGAACTTCGTGAGATCATGTCTTATGATGAAATGGAACTGGATAAGATCGGGGACAGGAAGACAGCCTTGTTTTTGATTATGTCCGATACAGATACAACCTTTAACTTTGTGATTGCCATGTTACAGTCACAGCTTTTCAATCTGCTTTGCGACAAGGCAGATGATGAGTATGGTGGAAGACTGCCGATTCATGTGCGTGTCATCGCTGATGAGTTTGCCAACATCGGGCAGATTCCACAGTTTGACAAGCTGATTGCAACTATCCGAAGCAGGGAAATCTCTGCTTCTATTATTTTGCAGTCACAGAGCCAGTTAAAGGCAATGTACAAGGATAGTGCAGATACCATTCTGGGCAACTGTGATACTACACTTTTCCTTGGTGGCAAAGAGAAAACCACCTTAAAGGAAATGAGCGAGCTTCTGGGTAAGGAAACTATTGACCTGTATAACACTTCGGAGACGAGGAGTAATCAGAAATCCTTTGGACTGAATTACCAGAAAACAGGCAAACAGCTGATGACAGAAGATGAGATTGCAGTCATGGATGGAGGAAAATGTATCCTGCAGATTCGTGGTGCCAGACCATTTTTCTCAGACAAATATGATATCACGAAACACAAAAATTATCGGTTTCTTGCAGATGAAAATGAGAAAAACCGATACAAAGTAGAAAAAGAGTTAAATCCGCAGTACACACCGAAACCCGAAGAAGAGGTGGAGGTAATTCAGGTGGAGCTGTCGGAGTAACCTTGGGAATGAACGAAAAATAATGAGGAAAGGAATAACTGACATTAGGTGCGCCGGCTTTTTAGTCGGTGTTTTTTCATTCCCGTAAACACCTGAAAGAAGTCAGTTTTGGTGAATGTATATGGCATTTTTTAGCAGTGCAATTACAACTTTAAAAACTCTTGTAGTCGCAATCGGCGCAGGTCTTGGCGTGTGGGGTGTCGTAAACCTTCTGGAAGGATATGGAAATGACAATCCCGGCGCTAAGAGCCAGGGCATCAAACAGCTGATGGCTGGTGCCGGAATCATGCTGCTGGGAACTACCCTGATTCCACAGCTGGCAACATTGTTCTCTTAAGAGGAGTGGTAGATGAACACCATCATTGAGAGAATTACGGAAGCGATAAAGGATATCCTGATCGGGCTTATTAAGTCAAGTTTGGATAACATGTTCACGTCTGTCAATGAGCAGGTGGGAACCATAGCCGGGCAGGTGGGACAGACACCGCAGGGATGGAATGCAGGGATTTTTAATCTGATTCAGAATATATCCCAAACGGTGATTGTCCCCATTGCGGGACTGATCATCACCTTTGTCCTGTGCTATGAATTGATCACGATGGTAACACAAAAAAACAATTTCCATGAATTTGAGACTTATAACATTTTCCTCTGGATCTTCAAAGCGTATGTAGCCATTTATCTGGTGACAAATACGTTCAATATCACGATGGCGGTCTTTGATGTTGGCCAGCATGTGGTCAACAATGCCGCCGGGGTGATATCAGGAAACACTGCGGTGGATGCAACAGAAGCAATTTCACGGATTGTGGATGCCCTGGAGGATATGGAGTTAGGGGATTTGTTCCTGCTATCCATGGAAACGATGTTGATCAGTGTTACCATGCACATTCTGTCAATTATCATTACGGTAATCTTGTACGGAAGAATGATAGAAATTTACCTTTATACTTCCATAGCACCAATTCCGTTTGCCACCATGACCAATAAGGAATGGGGCAATATCGGAAACAACTATTTAAAAGGCTTGTTCGCACTGGCATTTCAGGGATTCTTCATGATGGTCTGTGTGGGAATTTATGCAGTTTTAGTAAATGCAATGACCATATCCAGTGACCTTCATGCAGCAATGTTTTCAGTAGCGGCTTATACCGTGATTCTTGCATTTTCATTATTCAAGACCGGAAGCCTTAGCAAATCAATATTCAATGCCCATTAGCGGGCAGGAAAGGAGCGCATACCATGGCGTATGTACCAGTACCAAAAGACCTTACCAAGGTCAAAACAAAAGTAGCGTTAAATCTGACAAAGCGGCAGTTGATTTTCTTTTCACTTGCCGCAGTTGTGGGAATTCCGTTTTATCTGGTCATGAGAAAACCAATCGGTTCCAGTATCGCAGCCATCCTGATGGTAACGATCATGCTTCCGTTTTTCTTCATGGCAATGTATGAAAAAGACGGTCTTCCCTTTGAAAAAGTGGTGGCAAATATCATTCGACAGAAGTTTATCTGTCCGTCGGTAAGACCATATAAGACAGAGAATTTTTATCAGGAGATTTCCACACTTGTAAAAAAGGAGGGTGTGCCGGATGGCAAAAAAGACAAAGCAGGAGGCTCAGCAGGAGCGTCTGTCCCTGGCGGAAAAAAGAAACCGTCAGGAAAGAAGAAACAAAAAAAGCAGAAAAGAAAGAGAACAGGAAAAGCGTAGGAAGAAGCAGGAACGGGACCGCAGGAAACAGAAAAACATTCCTACAACAGCACAGCAGAGTATTCCGTATATTCGGATGCTGCAGGATGGTATCTGCCAGGTGACAAAGACCTTTTTCTCCAAGACGATTCAGTTTTATGACATCAACTATCAGCTTGCTTTAAATGAGGATAAGACCACGATATTTGAGAATTATTGTGATTTCTTAAATTATTTTGATTCTTCCATCAGTGTGCAGCTGTCCTTTATCAATCAGCAGGTGGATGTGGCAGAATTTGAGAAAAGTATTGATATTCCGGATCAGAACGATGACTTCAATGCCATTCGTGAAGAGTACCGTACTATGTTGAAAAATCAGCTTTCCAAAGGAAATAATGGTCTGGTGAAGACAAAGTATATCACTTTTGGAATCGAAGCAGAAAGCCTGAAGGTGGCAAGACCAAGGCTTGAAAGAATCGAAACAGATATCTTAAACAACTTTAAGGTCCTGGGAGCACAGGCACATTCCCTGAATGGTCTGGAAAGGCTGGAGATTCTGTATCATGTGTTCAACCAGGATCGGATTGAACCATTTAAGTTCCAGTATAAGATGCTTCCGGAAACAGGATTAAAGACCAAAGATTTTATTGCACCGACTTCCTTTAACTTTTCCAAGAATCAGACATTTTTGATGGGAAGAACGATGGGAAGTGTGAGTTACCTGCAGATTCTGGCACCAGAGCTTACAGACCGGATGCTTGCAGACTTCCTGGATGTGGATGACAGCATCAATGTCAACATTCATATCCAGTCCATTGACCAGAGTTCTGCGATCAAGATGATCAAGAGCAAGATTTCAGATCTGGATAAGATGAAGATTGAAGAGCAGAAGCGGGCAGTACGTTCCGGTTATGATATGGATGTGCTTCCGTCGGACCTTGTGACTTATGGAGAAGAGGCGAAGAACCTGTTGGAAGATCTGCAGTCCAGAAATGAGAGGATGTTCCTTGTAACGGTTCTGGTAATGAATACCGCAAAGAAGCGTCAGAAGTTGGATAACAATATTTTCCAAGTACAAGGAATCGCACAGAAATATAACTGTTCCTTAAAACAGCTGGATTATCAGCAGGAAGCAGCACTTATGTCCTGTATTCCGCTGGGAGTCAATCGGATTGAAATTCAGAGAGGGCTTACCACATCTTCAACAGCGATCTTCGTGCCATTTACGACACAGGAACTGTTTCAGGAAGGGGAAGCTCTTTATTATGGACTGAATGCATTATCCAACAACATGATCATGGTTGATCGGAAACGTCTGAAGAACCCGAATGGACTGATTCTTGGTACACCAGGTTCCGGTAAGTCCTTCTCAGCAAAGAGAGAGATTACAAACTGCTTTCTGATTACGGAGGACGATATCATTGTCTGTGATCCAGAAGCCGAGTATTCCCCATTGGTGCAGGCACTGCATGGGCAGGTGGTACGGGTTTCGCCGGTATCTGACCAGTATATCAATCCAATGGATCTGAACCTGAATTATTCCGAGGAAGACAACCCGCTGTCACTAAAAGCAGATTTCATTTTGTCTTTGTGTGAGCTGATTGTTGGAGGAAAGAATGGATTGGAGCCGGTAGAAAAGACCATTATTGACCGTTGTGTGCGGTTAGTATATCAGGAATATCTTGCTGATCCCGTACCGGAGAAGATGCCAATCCTGGAGGATTTATATAACCTTCTAAGAAAGCAGGAAGAGCCAGAAGCACAGCGACTGGCCACTTCGTTGGAAATCTATGTTACAGGTTCTTTGAATGTGTTTAACCATCAGACAAACGTGGATATCAATAACCGCATTGTCTGCTTTGATATCAAGGAACTCGGCAAGCAGTTGAAAAAGATTGGGATGCTTGTAATCCAGGATCAGGTCTGGAACAGGGTAACGATGAACCGTTCTGCCCATAAGTCCACCAGATATTATGTGGATGAATTCCATCTTCTATTAAAGGAAGAGCAGACCGCAGCTTATAGTGTGGAGATATGGAAGAGATTCCGTAAATGGGGTGGTATTCCAACGGGCATCACCCAGAATATTAAGGATTTGCTGTCTTCCAGGGAAATCGAGAATATATTTGAAAATTCAGATTTTATTTATATGCTCAATCAGGCTTCTGGAGACAGGCAGATTCTGGCAAAACAGCTGAATATCTCACCAACCCAGCTGTCCTATGTAACCAACAGTAATGAGGGGGAAGGACTTTTGTTCTATGGAAATGTCATTATCCCATTTGTAGACAGATTCCCGAAGAATTCCCTCTATAAAATCATGACAACCCGCTTAGAGGAGACTTCCGAAGCAGGTTAAATCAAAGGAGAAAACAATGTTACGAGCAATTTCATATGTATTAACTTTTAGTGGCGGTGCTGTTTTTGGCATCGCTTTTCTCTGTTTATTACAGGCAGGGAAAGGATATCCGAAGAAGGAGGAGTAATCAGTGGCAGAACAGAGAATGAAAGTCAGGGATAAGAAAGTTCAGAAGATGACCAAGGATGGTCTGGTGGAAGAAAACCTGACAGATAAATCTTCTGTTCGTGTCAGTAACCGTGCCAGTGATGTGCAGATGGGAAGAAAACAGGGGGAAAAAGAAGAAAACCTTGTGGATAAGTCTCCCCGCCAGTCTGAACGGAGTGGGAAAAATATTCGTCCCTCTGTGCAAAAATCCAGAGATGCACCGGAACTGATACGGACAGAGAAGCAAAGTGAGGATTTGGGACAGAGTAGTAAACAGCAAAATCGGAAAAGAATCCGTGCTGAAGTCGGAAAAGAATCCAGACTTGCAGAAAAATCCGAAGCCGGACAGTCAGGGAGACTGAAAGAAAAACGTGCTGATCTATCAGAAAACAGAGGAGACAGCCGGAGAAATCAGACAGGTGGCAGCAAAAAGCCAAAACAAAAACAACGTTTGAAGTTTGCTTATGAGGAAACTGGTGCTTCTGTGAAAAATGACAAAGATATGGAGAAATTGAACCAGATGGATACGGATGGAGTCAATTTCCGCCATCAGAAACAGAAAGAAAAAGCCAAAAAGTTTTCTTATGAAGAAGCAAGAAAGAAAAAGGAAGCAAAGCAGCATTCCAAGAAAGCACAGGTCTATCAGGCAAATGAAGGAGAAACTCCTGGAAAGAAAAAATCCCGTTTGAAGTTTGGTGAAGGGGAATCTGTGAAAACAGAAAAAACTTCTGTTGTCAAGAAAGCAGGAAGTGCAACTTTCGTAGCATTGCACCGTGAGATCAGCAAAAATGAAGACGATAATGCGGCGGTAGAAGGTGCCCATAAGTTAGAAGAAAGCGTCGAAGGTGTTTACCGGCTGGAACAGAGAAGTGCCAGACGCAGGAAACAGTGGGCATCCAGAAAAAGAAGCAGACTTGAAAGACAGGAAGAGAAACAGGCACAGGCTGCATCCCATCAGGAGCAGAAGAAGCTGAAAAAACAGATTCAGAAGCAACAGATCAAACGGGATTATGCCAAAGCGAAGCGAAGTGAACAGACAGTAGGAACAGCTACAAAAGGTACGATTGATTATATCAAGAAGATTGGCGGCAAAGTCACCAACTTCTTTAAAGAAAACCGGAAGGTGTATATCAGTGTAGCAGTTCTGATCGGATTGATGTTTCTGATCATAACGAATGTCACGTCATGCTCTGCAGTGTTTTTACAAAATGTGATCACTTATACCGGAACCAGTTATCTGTCATCGGATCAGGCAATCCGGGAAGCGGAACTGTATTACACACAGCTGGAAGCTAATCTGCAGGAGCGGATCAACAACATGGAATCTGAAGAACCGGGACATGAGGAATACCGATATAACATCGGACCTATTGAGCATGATCCGTTTATCCTGATCAGTTATCTGTCAGCAAAGTATGAAGAATTTACCTTTGAACAGGTAAAGCCAGAACTGGATGCTCTTTTTGCATTGCAGTATCGGTTAGAAACAGAAGCAGTCAATGAGACTGTGACAGAGACAGCAACTGTAAGAGTGGGAGAATCTTTGGGACAGGTTGTGACCAGTGGGTATTGTAACTGCCCAATTTGTTGTGGTATTTGGAGCGGAGGACCGACTGCCAGTGGAGCATATCCAACTGCCAATCATACCTTAGCGGTAGATGCTTCCAATCCGTTTGTACCAATGGGCACAAAGGTAGTTATGAATGGTGTCGAATATACTGTAGAAGATACCGGAGCTTTCGCAAGATATGGTGTACAGTTTGATGTCTATTATGACAGTCATGCGGCAGCATCCGCACATGGTCATAAGACCTGGGAATGTTATCTGGCAGATGATAATGGAAGCCAGGAAGTGGAAGTGACCAGGACAAGAGATGTAGATGTGCTGAATGTCACCTTAAACAGTGGAAATCTGATGTCAATCTGTCAGGAAAGGCTGGGATTTTTCCAGAAAGAACTGTTCAGTGCCTATAACGATACGAAAGGTAATTTACAGATGTTTGCGACACCGGTTGATTTTAACTGGTATTCCAGTGTGACCAGCTATTATGGATACAGGATTCATCCAATATCAGGAGCAAATCAGCTTCATAATGGTATGGATATCGGAGCACCGGAGGGGACAAAAGTAATGGCAGGGCTGACCGGAACGGTTACAACTTCTGCTTATAACGACAGCTATGGCAATTATGTTGTGATCAAGGACAGTAAAGGCTATGAACTGCGGTATGCACATTTAAGCAGCCGGAGTGTATCTGCAGGAGCATCCGTCACGAAAGGTGATGAGATAGGGCTTGTAGGAAATACTGGAAATTCAACAGGAAGCCATCTTCATATTGAACTGTTAAAAAATGGAGAACGGTTGAACCCGATCTTTTATCTGGAAACAGGAGAAGGGGCAGGCTTTGGCGGTAATGAATATACCAGTGAAGCAGCACAGCGTTTGTTAAATGAAGCAGCGAGATATCTTGGAACACCATATGTGTGGGGTGGATATTCGCCAAGTGGATTTGACTGTTCTGGATTTGTAAGTTACTGCCTGGTTCATTCTGGGGTTAGAAACACCGGAAGATTGACAGCACAGGGATTGTACAACATTTGTACACCTGTATCACAGTCAGATGCACAGCCGGGAGATCTGATCTTCTTTACAGGAACCTACGATGCAGGAGAACCAGTAACGCATATCGGAATCTATGTGGGCAATGGTCAGATGATCCATTGTGGACATCCGGTTCAGTACACGTCCATCAACTCTCCATACTGGCAGAGCCATTTCTATGGATTTGGACGATGGTAAGAAAAAAGGGTGTCTAAAAATAATTAAGTTTGACAATATGAGAATAAAGTACGACATTTTCATAAAAAAGTGTGACAATATTTATCACAACGAATGGCTGATAAAAAAGTATGACAACCACAAAGCAAAAATCATAAAAAAGCCTGACAATATCAGGATAAATACCATAGGTGGCAATGTCATAAATCAGAACGTGGAATCGTCACGCTGACCAGCTTGGAGTGCAGAGCATTTCAGGCTTTTCTATTGTCAAACTATTTTATCACAAAGGCACTTGTAAATGTAAGACTTTATTATGAAAGGACAAAGGGTGGCTACATCAGCCGTCCGGAAAGGAGAAGAGATGAAAAGTCTTGAAAAAGCAACGGCAGATTATGAGAAAGCCAAGGAAAAAATGGAAGCATCCAAAGCCAGATATGAAGCAGATTTAAAGCGGTTCAAGGCTGCGGAGATTGCAAAAACAGAAGCGGAAAATCTGGAAATTGTAAGAATTATCCGTGCAATGGATATGAGTATTCCGGAATTGGAAGCTTTCAAAAAGAGAATGAAAAATGAACTGCCCGGCAGGGTAGAAATACAGAAGGAGGAAACAAAAGCTGATGATGAATCTGGAAAAAATGAAACAGAAGAAGAGAACAATTACTAAAAGCAGGGTAAAAAAGAGCTTGCTTGCAGCAACGACATTTCTTTGCCTGACAACACCTTTGCTCCAGACACAGACTGCTTATGCAGCTGAGAATACCACGCCTGCAATCACGATTGAGAAACCGGATGGCTGGAAACAGGGAGAAACAACCATTGCTGTTACGGTAGATGCCAGCCATATGCCGGAAGGTTTCTCAATAGCAAAGATTGAAGCAAAAGCAGGAAAAGATGGAAGTTGGCAGGATGTAACCGGAAGTGGAAGTATCACGATCACTGGAAATCAGACAGTGTATGTGCGTGTGACAGATGGTGAGGGGAAGGTCTATGAGCAGAATCGCTCTATTAAGTGTTATGACACGGAAAAGCCTACACTCTCTGCTTCCCTGACAGATGGTGTGCTGACGATTCAGGGTAATGATACAGTATCAGGGATTACTGCAGTAACAGTCAATGGCACCACTTATACAGACTTGAAGGATGGAATGCTGAGAGTGCAATTGACACAGAAAGATTTTACTACAAAACAGATTGAGATTACGGTAACAGACGGTGCCGGAAATACGTCTGAAAAGTATGTGTTACAGAATCCTTATTATGAATGGGCAAAGAAGCAGGCAGAGAAACAGAAAACTTCCAGTGACAGTAATGGTGCAATGGTAACCACGACCAGTGCAGATGCAACTGGGACTGAGAAAACAACGACTTCACCGCTTCCGCAGGATGCACAGGCTTCTGAGCCGACAGATGCAAAAGGAACCGTGGATGATCGGACAGTGACAGGTATTGAGGAACAGCTTAATAAAGAAGGCGAGACAGCAGATTCTGTTACGAAAACAGCTACGGAAGGCACAAAAGAGTTTTATACCATTTCAACTAAGAGTGGTAAGATTTTCTATCTGATTATTGACAATTCAAAATCTCAGGATAATGTGTATTTCCTTACAGAAGTCAGTGAAAAAGATCTGATGAACTTCACACTTTCTGATTCGGTGACACTTCCGGAAGTGGATACGGTTTATGCAGAACCAGAGAAAAAAGCAGAGGAAGAAAAACCGGAAACGACAGAGTCAGCCGAGAAAGATAAGGTAGAGGATGATATTCAGATGCCTGAAGATAAAAGTCCATTTGGAACGTATCTTTTGATTGCACTGGTTGCAGTCGGAGCTGCGGCAGGAGGATATTACTTCAAAGTCTATAAACCAAAGCATGAATATGATGACGAGGATGAGATGGAAGAGGATGAAGATGAATCCGAAGATTCAGAGTCTGAAAAGCGGGAAGTAGACGATGCAGATGAGCAGGAAGAAAGTACAGAACCGGAAATCCTGAGAGATGAAGATTTTGACGATAATGTGCTGGAAGATGAAGAAGAGGAGGAAGGGCGATGATTGAGTGCGGAATAAGAAATATCAGATTATATACGCTGATCCGCCTTGGCAGTATAACAGGAAGGCGGGGCAGGGAATTGCCGCAGACCATTACCCGACCATGAGTTTGCAGGAAATCTGTGATCTTCCAGTTGGAAAATTAGCGGATAAAGATTGTGTTTTATTTCTCTGGGTCACTTTTCCACAGCTGAGAGAAGGATTAAGTGTGATTCAAGCATGGGGATTTCAATACAAGACAGTAGCGTTCGTGTGGGTAAAGAAGAATAAAAAGGCAGATACTTTGTTTCTTGGTCTGGGACACTGGACAAGGAGCAATGCTGAAATTTGTTTGCTTGCAACGAAAGGGTCTGTTCATAGGAAATCAGCATATGTTCGACAGATTATTTTATCACACATTGAAAGACACAGTAAAAAACCAGATGTGGCAAGAGATAGAATTGTTGAGCTTATTGGTGATGTACCGAGAATAGAATTATTTGCACGACAGACAACACCTGGGTGGGATGTCTGGGGAAATGAAATACAGTCAGATATAGAAATGAAAAGTGAGGAAGAAATAGAATGAAAGCATTAGTGATTGCAGAAAAGCCATCGGTTGCGATGGCACTGGCTTCCGTGCTTGGAGCCAGAACAAGAAAAGATGGCTACGTGGAGGGAAACGGTTATATCGTTTCCTGGTGCGTAGGACATCTGGTTGGATTATGTGATGCATCGGAATACGATGAAAAATATAAAAAATGGAGATATGAAGATCTGCCGATTGTGCCGGAATGTTGGAAACACAAGATTTTGGAGGGCACAAAGAAGCAGTTCGGAATCTTAAAGAAACTGATGAGAGATTCTGAAGTGAATGAAGTAATCTGTGCTACTGATGCAGGACGTGAAGGAGAGTTAATCTTTCGTTTGGTGTATGAGCAGGCAGGTTGCAGAAAGCCGATGAAGCGGCTCTGGGTCTCTTCTATGGAAGAACAGGCAATTAAAGATGGATTTTCGTCATTAAAAGACAGTTCGTGTTATGACAGTCTCTATCAGTCAGCACTTTGCAGGGCAAAGGCAGACTGGCTGGTGGGAATCAATGCGAGCCGTCTTTTTTCCGTTCTGTATAACCAGAATCTGAAAGTTGGAAGAGTACAGACACCAACACTTGCCATGATCGTGGATCGAAATCAGAAGATCAAGGAATTTACCAAAGAAAAATATTATATGGCTCATATCAAGTTTGACGATATGGATGCGGTCACAGAGCATTTTCAGAAAAAAGAAGATGCAGATAGAGTGGCTGCGGACTGTATGGAGCGTATGTGCGAAGTGGAAAAGGATGATGTGAAAGAAAAAACGGTCCGTCCTCCGAAGCTCTATGATTTGACCACTCTGCAGAGGGAAGCAAACAGAATGTTTGGTTATACCGCACAGCAGACATTGGATGCCGTGCAGGAGATGTATGAGCAGAAGCTGGTCACTTATCCGAGAACAGACAGCCAGTATCTGACAGATGAGATGGGAGAAAGCACAGAAACTCTGATTCAGATGTTATTTGGGAAAATGCCTTATGCTGAAGGTCTGGAATATCAACCGGACGTGAGTAAGGTATTAAATTCAAAGAAAGTATCCGATCACCATGCGATTATCCCAACCATGGAAGTAGCCAAAGCAGATATTGGTGAACTGAAAGAACGAAGCCGCAAGATTTTGTATCTGATCAGTGCCAGGGTGCTGACAGCAACTGCAGATCCTTATATTTATGAAAGCCATAAATGCCAGATTACCTGTAATTATCATACGTTTTATCTCACAGCAAAGAAAACAAAGCAGGAAGGATTCAAGGCAATCGAAAATAAATTGAAACAGTTCTTTGGAGTAAAGAGTGAGAAAGAAGAACCGGAGCTGGATATCTGGGATGGCAAGCATTACGGTCCTTGTGATTCTTTTGTATCGGAGCATTTTACACAGCCACCGAAACAGTACACAGAAGATACCCTGCTTTCTGCGATGGAACGTGCAGGGAATGAAGAACTGACCGAAGATACAGAAAAGAAAGGACTTGGCACACCGGCAACAAGGGCAGCAATCATTGAAAAACTGATTCAGTCTGGCTTTGTGAAAAGAGAAAAGAAAAATCTGGTACCGACAGATGATGGCAATGTACTGATTACGGTTCTGCCGGATGAGATTAAATCTCCGAAGATGACAGCAGAGTGGGAAATGGCATTGAATCACATTGCCCAGAATACAGAGACAGCAGATGAATTCCTAAATGGGATTACAGAGCTGATGCAGGAACTGGTTGCCAGATATCAGGGGATTTCAGAAGAGAAGAAAAATCAGTTTCAGGGAAAAGCAAAAGGAGAAGTCATTGGCAAATGTCCCCGCTGTGGAGCAAATGTCAGGGAAGGAAAAGTAAATTTTTACTGTTCTGACCGGAACTGTGCTTTTACCTTATGGAAAAATGATAAATTTCTTGCAAGCCAGGGGAAAAAGATGGATAAGGTGGCAGCAAAGAAGTTCCTGTCTAAAGGAAAAATCCATTATAAGGATCTGGTATCAAGAAAAACAGGGAGACAGTATGAAGCAACTGTGGAGATGGTCGATCCCGGAGAGGGAAATGTGCAGTTCAATCTGAGTTTCCCGCAACGATAAGCAGTGTATTGCAGGCAGTCTAAGGACTGTCTGTTTTAATACAAATATTATGAAAGAGAGGACCTTAGCATGAAGAAAAAAGGTAATTTTAGAAAAGTAGTATCTGGCTTGCTGGCAGGCATGACAATGCTTAGTACAGTGCTGTCTCCGATGACGGCATATGCAGCGGAGATCCAGCCAGAGGAAAAACCTCCACTTTATGAGGAAGTGAAAGACCTTCTGGATGAAGATGAGGTGGTGACTGCCAAAGATTATGAAATCGAAACAGGCAGTGTATTTGATGTGAAATCAGACTACACAGGACTGGAAATCAAGGATGATAACAAGGTCAAAGTCACATTTGAGGAAGCAAAGAACGAAAAGAATGAGGATTTTACGACAGATCATGCGGACACTTACAAAGCGGTCTATTATGTGGAACCGGTAAATCAGGAGCATCCGAAGTACCAGATCAGCCGAAAACTGATTGTGCGTGAGAAAGAAACAGAAGTACAGACAGAGGCGGCAGGGAGTGAAGCAGTGACCGAATCCGAAACAGCTGGCAGTGAACAGCAGACAGAAGAAGCGGAGGATTCAGAAGCAGAATCGGAGATTACCGATATTGACGCTGATGAATTTGATGATTTGGTAGAGCAGGCACAGAATCAGGATACCTATGATGAAGAATCAGGGTTAGAGCTTCATGATGTTTTGGAACAGGCAGGAGACGAAGGTGTGGATCTTGAGGCTATGGAAGAAGGAGAGATTGCAACATTTGAAGCAGTTTCGGCTTATTCAGCAAGAAGTACACAGCAGGTAACAATTGAAAAAGGACCACTGTATAGATATGCAGATTATAATCTTGGAACCTATCTGACAGAGCCGTACTATATCAGCTACGGAAGCGTCAGAGCAATTGCGTATTGTGTACAGCCAGCAAAGCCAGGACCTGGATCTGGAAATTATACAATTACAAAGATTGGAGACAATCAGGCGTTAGCAAAAGTGTGCTATTACGGTACAGATGCCGCAGGAAGTGAAAGCTTTTTTGCAAATAAATACACGGATTTTTCAGAAGGAAAAAGATTCATCATTATTCATATGGCTGCATCATATGCCAACGGAAGTAGTGATGCCTTTTACGGAACAAATGCTACAGGAGAGGCTTTGGCAAAAGAACTCTATAATTATTGTGTGAATAAGCCGGAAATACCAGATGTAGCGATGTCATTTTCAAAGCCGAATGTAAAAGCTTATGTAGATGGAAATGTTCAGAGAACGGAGAACATTCAGTTCAACGCATCTTCCCAGCAGAAAATCACAATGGACTTACCAAAAGGAGTAAAGCTCCATAATGTATCTACTGGAAATGTAAGTGCGGCAGGTGCAAGCGTAACAATTGGAGGAGGAACCACGTTTTATCTCTCAGCTCCTCTGACACAGACAAGAGATGTAAGTGCTACTTTTTCTGCAAAAATGAAGGGAAGTATTACAAAAGATTATTCAGCATATAAATTGACTACGAATGCAAGTGTTCAGGATCTGGCATTTGTATTTGGAGAAGGTGTTGCTGATGAAAAATATGTAAGCTTAAAGGTGTCCTGGATTGAACAGGCTACGATCGAAATCGTAAAGAAAGACGATACAGCGGATGTCAATCTTGCAGGTGCAGTATTCGGTGTATACAGCGATGAGGCTTGTACAAAGCTGATCACTCAGATGCCGGCAACAGATAAGAATGGAAAATCTTCTGTTACGATCATCAAGACACAGGATACTGTTTATCTGAAAGAGATCACAGCACCACAGGGATATGTAGTAAATGCAACGGCAACAAATGTAAAACTGGTAGCAAGTAAGACCTCAGCTGTAACCGTGGAAAATAAGGAACAGCTGGCAGAGCTTACCATTTACAAAGAAGGACAGGTTCTGACCGGAGCAGAGGTCAGTGAAAATGGAACGGTATTTCAGTATGAAAACCGCAGACAGAAAAATGCAGTGTATAACGTGTATGCCGGGGCAGATATCGTAACTGCTTATGGTACAAAAGTGTACAGCAAAGGTGACCTTGTAAAAGAAAACCTGACAACAGGTGAGAATGGTTCTGTCACACTGAAAAACCTGCATCTTGGAACCTATGTGGTAAAAGAAGCAAAAGCACCGGACAATTTCTATAACGGCAGCGAAGAAAAGCCAGTGACTCTGACCTATGCCGGACAGAATAAAGAAGTTGTATTTGCAGATGTGACTTTTAACAACGAGAGACAGAAAGCAGATGTTTCCGTAGTAAAACAGGATAAAGACACCAAGAAACCACTGAAAGGCGGTATTTTTGCTCTGTATGCATCCGATGATATTAGAAATGCAGACGGAACCGTTGTTGTGAAAAAAGGAACATTGATTGAGAAAGCAACTACTGGAGCAGATGGAACTGCAAAATTCACAGCAGATCTTCCGATTGGATATTCCTATTCTGTAAAAGAAGATCAGGCGCCGGAAGGCTATGTAAGAAATACAGAAGATGTGTATACGTTCAAGTTTTCTTACACCAATGATAAAGAAGCAACCGTATCATTTGCCCATACCTTCAGCAATGACCGTGTGACAGCAAAGATCAATTTATTCAAAGTTGATAAAGAGACAGGAAAAGCAGTACCACAGGGAGATGCCACACTGAAAGGTGCAGTTTATGGTCTGTATGCCCGTGAAGATATCGTGCATCCGGATGGAGCAACTGGAACTATTTATAAAGCAGGAGAACAGGTAGCTTCTCTTACAACCGATGACAAAGGACAGGCTTCTGTAAATGGCTTATATCTTGGCAAATATTATATCAAAGAGATCACACCGCCGACCGGATACCTGGCAGATACAGAAGAGCATGATCTTACGTGCAGTTATGAAGGAGATATGACAGCAGAAGTAAAAAGAGAGTGCACTTCCAGTGAGCAGGTCATCAAGCAGCCATTCCAGATCATCAAAGCAGCCAACAATGGAAAGACAGATGCAGATCTGTTATCCGGAGCTGGATTTACAGTTTATCTGAAATCTTCCCTTACAAAGAAAGCAGATGGAAGCTATGATTTTGATTCTGCCAAACCAGTAGTGAGTGGAGAAAATGGAGCAACGGAGATTTTCACAGATGAAAAAGGATATGCCTGCAGTATTCCATTACCATTTGGAAGCTATATCGTGCGTGAAACTACAACACCGCACAACTACAAGCCAGTCGATGATTTTGAAGTGAATATCACAGAGCATCATCCAAATGAGCCACAGATCTGGCGAGTGCTTCTGGATGAAGAGTTTAAGGCAAAACTGAAAATCGTGAAAAAAGATGATGACACAAAGAAATCCGTCTTGATTGCAGGAACAGAATTTAAAGTATACGACCTGGATAATAAAAAGTATGTGGAACAGGTAACAACTTACCCAGTGACAACCACTCACAAGTCCTATTTTACGGACAGCCAGGGATATCTGATCATGCCGAAGAATCTGAAGATCGGACATTACCGGATTGAGGAAGTCAATGCACCGGAAGGGTACACAATCAACAAGAACTATGTAGAGATTGCAGTGGATGCAAACACAGCATACCAGATGGATTCTGAGAGCGGAGATGCCATTATTACGGTAGATTACGAGAACCATCCGGTAAAAGGAAAGTTGACGATCTATAAAAAAGGTGAGATGCTGACCGGATTTAAAAAGGATTTTGTTTATGAAGAAAGATACCTGAAGGGTGCATCATTTAATGTCTATGCAGCTGAAAATATCTATACACCGGATTATCAGAAAGATGAAAACGGAAACAGACAGCTGATCTATGCAAAAGATGCACTGGTAACAACGGTAACGACCGGGGAAGACGGAAAAGCAGTTGCAGAGAATCTGCCGCTTGGTTCTTACTATGTGGTAGAAAAGACTGCACCGGAAGGATTCGTTCTGAACCATGACAGATCTGATGTCACATTTGTCTATGCAGATCAGGATACACCTGTGATTGAACAGGAAGTGACTGTTGGCGATGACCGACAGAAAGTTGCAATCCAGGTAGAAAAACAGGATGCAGAAAATGGTGCAACCGTAGCAGGCGCTGTCTTTGGTATCTATAACAAAGAAGATATCAAGGCAGATGGAAAAGTAATCGTGAAAGCAGAGACACTTTTACAGGAAATGACTTCTGATAATGATGGTCTTGCAGTATGTACGCTGGATCTGCCACTTGGACAGTATTATGTGAAAGAGTTAAAAGCACCGGCTGGATTTGTATCCTCTGATGAAGTTCTGAATCTGAATGCTTCTTATCAGGGACAGGATGTGAAGGCAGTAAAACTGAAAACTGTGAAAAAGAACCAGCCAACAACAGTTGAAATCACAAAATCTGATGTAACAACAGGTGTGGAACTGGATGGGGCAAAACTCACCGTTCTTGATAAAGAAGGAAATGTTGTGGATCAGTGGATTTCTGTAAAAGATCAGCCACATGTGATCAAACGACTGACAGTTGGAGAGGAATACACCCTTCGTGAGGAAATGGCACCTTATGGTTATCTGAAAGCAACGGATGTGAAGTTCACGCTGGAAGATACCGCAGAGATTCAGAAAGTAGAGATGAAAGATGAAGTACCGACAGGACTTCTGATCATCAACAAAAATGGAGAGTTTTTGGATAAAGTGACACTTCTGGACCATGTAAAAGGTACTGTGGAGCATCTCTTTGAATATGTAACCGGAAGTCTTACAGATGTAACTTTCGATGTATTTGCTGCGGAAGATATCAAAGCGGCAGATGGTGTCAGTGAAGATTATTTCAAAGCAGATGAAAAAGTAGGAACCATTACTACGGATTCCAATGGTATTGCACAGATGGGAGATCTACCGGCTGGCAAGTACTATGTGAAGGAAGTAAAAACTGCCCATGGTTATGTGCTGGATAAAGAGCCGAGATATGTTGACCTTTCCTACCGTGATCAGGATACACCAGTCATCACTTATGATGAAAAATGGCAGAATGCCCGTCAGAAAGTAAAGGTTACGGTTCTGAAGAAAGAAAAAGACACAGAACGTGTTCTTGCAGGTGGTGTCTTCGGTCTTTATACCAGTGAAGATATTAAAAATGCAAAGGGCGAGGTACTTCTTGAGAAAGACAGTCTGATCGAGCAGCGAGTAACGGATGAAAAAGGACAGATTACTTTTACGGCAGATCTTCCGGTAGATGGAAAATACTATGTGAAAGAAATCTTTGCACCGGACGGATTTGTTACAACAGAAGAAGTACAGGAATTTACCTTTGAATATGCCGGAGAAGACCAGGCAGAAGTCAGCTACGACTTTACTTTTGAAAATCAGCCAACCACAGTGGAGCTGACCAAAACAGACCTGACAACAGGTAAAGAACTTCCAGGTGCACACCTGAAAGTAACGGATTCAGATGGCAATACAGTAGATGAATGGACTTCTACGGAAGAATCCCATGTGATCAAAGAACTGGTTGTTGGTAAGGAATACACCATGACAGAGACAAAACCGGCAGATGGATATGTCACTGCAGAAAGTATTACCTTTACAGTAGAGAATACAGCAGAAATTCAGAAAGTAGAGATGAAAGATGATGTGACAAAAGTAGAGATCAATAAGACGGATATCACAGGAGAAACTGAGATTCCAGGTGCGAAACTGACGATTCTCGATAAGGATGATCAGGTAGTAGAGAGCTGGACTTCCACAGAGGAAGCACACTATATCGAAAAACTGCCAATCGGTAAATATACCTTACGTGAAGAGCAGGCACCGAAAGGATATCTTCTGACAGCCGATGTGACATTTGAGGTGAAAGATACCGGAGAAATCCAGAAAGTGGCTATGAAAGATGATACTGCCAAGGGAAAAGTGATTCTCAATAAGACAGATAAATCGTCAGGAGAACCACTGAAAGGGGTAGAATTTGAACTCCGTGACAGCAAAGGAAAGGTTCTGGAAACCTTAAAGACAGACGCTGCCGGTCATGCAGAAAGTAAGCTGTATGAGATTGCCACATTTAAGAACGGCAAATATGATACAGCAATCAAGTATTATCTGGTGGAAACAAAAACACTGGATGGATACACACTGGATCAGACCAAGCATGAAGTGACATTTGCTTATGCGAATGACAGTACACCAGTCGTGGAAGTTACTTTCAATCTGACAAATGAGAAACCGGAAGTTTCAGAAACACCGAACACACCGGATACACCACAGTCCCATGAAGAGACAAAGGTATCAAATGCACCAAAAACAGGTGACAGCACGAATATTTGGCTGCCGATTCTGCTTCTGGTAATCTCCACAGGAGGTATGGCAGGACTTTATATCTGCAGAAAAAGGAAAAGCAAATAAGGAAACCAACGGTTATGATTGGGAGCTTCTATGTGAGGCTCCCTTTTTCATACAAAAAAATCACAGAAAGGAACAGAAAACTATGATGAAAGCAATGGAAAAAAGACAGGAAGCACGAAAAAACCAGGAGAAAACTTTAAAGAGAATGATGGCTTATCAGAAGAAAGCCGAGCAGATGGTCAGCAGAAAAAGAATGAACCATCACATGATCAGAAAGGGGTAAAAGCGTATGATGAACAGAAAAGAATTTTATGAATATGTCAAAGACAATGTAAAGGAGTATTTGCCAGAGTCTTACAAGGACGCAGAAATTACGCTTCAGGAAGTAGAAAAAAATAATGGATTGAAGCTTACTGGCATTACAATTCCAAACGGAGATCAGAGAATCGTACCGACAGTCTATCTGGATTCCCTCTACCAGGAATATATCCATGGAAAAGATGTAGACTCTTGTGTTGGGGATGTGGCTGATATGCGTATTGAGGCACAGGGAAAAGCGGAATTTCTTGATATGGGAGTTCCAGATATTTTGGATTATGAAAAGATGAAAAATAAGTTACAGGTAAGAATTTGTGACAAAGAATGGAATACCGATCGTCTGGCAGATAAAGTAGTCACAGAACACGGAGATTTTGCAGCTTATTATGCAGTAAACCTGGAGGAAAATGGAGAAGGGATCAGCAGTATTCCAGTAACTGTTTCTCTGATGAACGAATGGGGAGTATCTGTCGAACAGATTCAGGCAGACGCGATGATGGCAGATAAGAACAGAGGAGTGCAACTGGTGGATATGACACAGATTGTCGAATCCATGATTTTTGGAGGAACACCGAAGAATCTTTTGAATGAAAAACTGGATATGGAAACCGTGGAGAATCCAATGTTCTGCCTTACCAATGAATCAAAGATGAATGGAGCTTCTCTATTATTGCAGGAAGATATTCGAAAACAGATTGGGGAATGCCTGGGAAGCGATTTCTTTGTTATTCCATCTTCCGTTCATGAAGTGCTGATTCTCCCTGACAATGGTATTTTTCAGGTTCCAGAATTAAATGCGATGGTACAGGAAGTCAATGAGACACAGGTGGAAAGACAGGAACAGCTTTCTGATAAGGTTCAGTTCTGTGATAAAAAGACCGCAGTAATGGAAAATGCTGAGCGCAGGGAAGCTCGTTTGGAGAAAGAAAAAGCAGCCGAAAAAGCGGAAGTAAAAGGTGGAATCCATGGAAGATTGGAGAAAGCTAAGGCAGAAATCAAGGCAAAAGGGACGGATACAATCCCAAAGAGTAAGGCGAGAGATCTTGCTACAGCATTATAAAGTGAAAAGAAAACGATGGCTTATGGGGACTGTGCAGAGCAGTCCCCAATTTTTTGAAGTTGGAGGAGAAAAGAATATGGATTGGTGTTTATATGGTGAAGACAAAAGGAGGGAAATTGATAGAGATTTAAAACCGGAATATCTTTTGGATGATTTACGGAGATATCAGGATGTATTTGGCGAAGAGTTTGGTGTGAAAGAACTTCTTATGCTGGAGGATATCAGGGTAAAGGCTATGATTGCCGGAGCACTTGCAGATATGCCGGAATTTCTTATTGATCAGATTGGAAAAGCAAATAATAGTAGTACTTTTCCTTCTGTGACAAGGGCAGTAGAGAGAATTGCCGATGTTATAGAAGAAAAGTGGCAAGAAGAAAGGGAGTAGCACATGGCAAATAAATTATATGCAATGGAACAGCTGACGGAAGAGGTGGCAAAAGATGTAGCTGCCAGTCCGCAGGAATGGATGCAGTTCCTAAACACTGCATCCAGACTGTACAAATACACTTTTCCAGAACAGCTTTTAATTTATGCACAACGACCGGAAGCAACTGCCGTAGCATCCATGGAAATCTGGAATCAGAAGATGTACCGCTGGATCAAAAAGGGAGCCAAGGGGATTGCCTTGATTGACAATACTTCCGGACCAAAAACAAAACTTCGGTATGTATTTGATGTGCAGGACACTTATAAAGTGCGGAATCTGGGAAAGGATCCTCAGTTATGGAATCTTCCAGTGGAAGGAGAACAGCTGGTGGCAGATTATCTGCAGGAGCAGTTATCATTGGAAGAGACAGAAGGAGGATTTGCTGAAAGTCTGCATCAGGCAGCGAAGGAGAGTATGCAGGAATGGCTTCCAGATGCATTGGAAGAACTAAGACTGGATGTGACAGGGACATTTTTGGAAGAACTGGACGAACAGAATCAGGAAGTAGAATTCCGGGAACTGATGACCAATAGTGTCTGGTATGTATTACTAAACAGGTGTGGACTGGATGTACAGGAATATCTGGATGCAGAGGATTTTCGGCATATTACGGACTTCAATCAGCTGAAAGTATTAGGACATCTGGGAAGTGCAGTCAACGAGATCAGCAGACCAGTTCTGATGCAGATTGGACGATATGTTCTGAATGATCTGGAAAATGACCTGAAAACGGTTGCAAAAGAAAAAGAAGTAGCTTATAATGAATTTAACACGTTAATTCGTGAAAGTAATACAGATAACACAGAAGATAGAGAAGAAAAAAAGGAGGAAACAGACTATGAGAGAGATCAGTTACAGCCAGAACGGAGAGTATCAGATTCCAGATATCAGCCTGAAAGAGACGAGAGGAACCATCGGCAAGTACGGAATGATGCGGAAAGAGTATCTGAGAAATCACAAGGTAGCCAGGTTCAACATTCTGACACTGCAGAACCGTCTGGACAGTCATCTGATGGAGATCGACAGCCAGGCAAGACAGAGAGTAGACGACCTGATGAACGAACTTCTGGAGAAAGATCCGGCACCGGACAAAATGGCAGACGGGATGGCATGGACCAGACACATGAACCAGATCAAGGCACAGGCAGAGGAGCTGGTGATTCAGGAGATTATTTACAGTTAAGTCTGTTCCCAACAGAAGAGGAACAGTTAGGAGAAATAAGGAAAGCGGCAGCTGCATTGGAACAGCCAGCCGCTTTTCTTATTTCGGATGAAGTGGTAGACGATATTCTCCGCACGGGAAGCGGACAGAAAAATACACTGTTTCATATTACAGCAAGACTGATTGAAGGTCTGGATAATGAAGAAATGCGGAGTTTTCTGAAAGATGAATATGGAACTGGTGGCAAAGGATTTACCATAGATGGTCAGAAAATCAGTATCTGGTATGACAATGATGGTATCCGTATCCGGCGAGGGGACTCTGCCAGAAGAAACTTTGACCGCATGGTTACGTGGGAAGAAGCAGCGAACAGAATTCGGGATATGTATGAGGATGGAAATTACGTGGATAATTTGATTTCCAATAATGCCATTGAACAGGAGCAGGAAGAAATGACCAATCTTCTTGCACTTCATTTTCGGGATACTTGCAGAAACTGGGAAAAGAAACAATCATATTCAGACTGGCAGGATGTAGTGAGTGGAGCATGGACAGATCAAGAGGAAGCAGATGCGATTGTCTATCGTTTTGAATGGCTGCAGAAATATATGGATGAGAATCCGGGAGATTATCACCGCTGGGAGATTCAGCATAATCCGGAATATTTCCAACGCTTTCAGGATCTTCAGAGGGAGCGTTCCTGGGTAGACCAGAAATTTACGGTCGAACGTCCGGCACTATCCTTTATCACACAGGATGAAATTGACGCAGTGTTAAGAAGAGGCGGCATTACTGCAGGAGGACGTAACCGAATCTATGAGTATTTCATGGAACATCATGATATGAAAGATGCAGCTGAGTTCCTGAAAAATGAGTATGGAACAGGTGGTTCCTCACCCGGAATACCAGGAGCAGATGCTTCCGACGCATCCCATGATGCAAAAGGATTAAAACTTGCAAAAGGGAAAATTGGCAGTCCAGAGGTAGAAGTTTTATTAAAGTGGAACAAGGTTGCAGAACGTGTTCGCCAGTTAATCCGCACAGATGATTATTTGTCACCGGAAGAAATGGAAAAGTACGAAGAACGACAGGAAGCACAAAGACTGGCAGATTTGGAAGAAGCACAGCAGATGTTAGGAGAACAGCTGGAGCAGGATACTTTGACAGCGGAAGATATAACTGATTTGCGATTAGTTGATTCAGAATATATGTCTGGTACCAGAACAAAAATCCACGATTTTGATTGCAAAGTTAAGGGAGAAGCGAATCGACTTCAATACACATTAGAATATCATGATGATGGAGAAGGTTTCACGATTCATACGGAAAAAGATGATATTTGGAATCGAATGTCAACACAAGAATTGGAACGTCTGGATGTAAAACTCGGACAAGAAGTACTTTATTATCATTATCACAACAAAACTGTAAATGCGGATACTTTAGATGAATTACGGGAAATCAGGGACGAAATTATGGAGGAAGAGTCCTCGTATTTTACTGCTATTTCTCAACGTGTGTGGACAGATTATGATAAAAAAGAAAAAGAATTATCTGGAGAAGTTGAGGTATCGGAAGAAAAAGAATCTTTGGAAGAGATTAACGGAATATCAGAAACGATTCCAGCAACGAACTTCCGCATCACAGATGATGAGCTTGGACAGGGTACAGCAAAAGAAAAGTTCCGTGCCAATATCATGGCTATCCAGTTGTTAAAGAAATGTGAGGATGAGAATCGCAATGCAACACCGGAAGAACAGGAAATCTTATCCAGGTACGTTGGCTGGGGAGGTCTTGCAGATGCATTTGATGAGACAAAAGCTGCATGGGAGACAGAATATCTGGAATTAAAGACGGTTCTTACACCAGAGGAATATGCTGCAGCCAGAGCTTCCACCTTAAATGCTCATTATACACAGCCGATTGTGATTGAAAGTATGTATCAGGTGTTGGAGAATCTGGGATTTACAAAAGGAAATATTCTGGAGCCGTCTATGGGAGTTGGTAACTTCTTTGGAATGCTTCCGGAGAATTTAAACCAGTCCAAACTCTATGGTGTGGAACTGGACAGCATCAGTGGTAGAATTGCAAAGTTGCTTTATCCAGATGCCAATATTCAGATTAAAGGTTTTGAGAAGACAGATTATCCTAATGACTTTTTTGATGTGGCGATTGGAAATGTGCCATTTGGTGCATACAAGGTCAATGACCATCAGTATGACCGCTACAATTTCATGATCCATGATTACTTTCTTGCCAAGACGATAGATCAGTTACGTCCAGGCGGCGTGGCTGCGTTGATCACAACAAAGGGAACCATGGATAAAGCATCACCGGAAGTTCGGAAATATCTGGCAGAGCGTGCAGACCTGCTGGGCGCAATCCGACTGCCGAACACAGCTTTTAAGGCAAATGCAGGAACAGAAGTCAGTGCTGATATCCTGTTTTTTCAGAAGAGGGAAAGCCTTACGAAAGAAATGCCGGAATGGATAAATCTGGATAGTGATGTCAATGGCATTACAGTCAATCAGTATTTTGTTCAGCATCCGGAAATGATTCTGGGTGAGATGAAAGAAGTGTCCGGTCCGTATGGTATGGAAACAACCTGTGCTCCAATGGAAGGAGCTGATCTGGAATTACAGTTACAAGAAGCTGTAAAACACATCAAGGGAAGCATGGCACCGGCAGTAGATGTGGAGACAGAACTGGATGAGATGCCAGAGAGTATTCCAGCAGATCCAAATGTGCGAAATTACAGTTATACGGTGGTAGATGATCAGGTATATTACCGTGTCAACTCTTTGATGAATCAGGTGAAAATGCCTGCAGCCACTGCAGAACGTGTAAAAGGCATGGTTGCAATCCGTGATACTGTTCGTGAGTTGATCACCATGCAGATGGAGGAATCCGTCACAGACGAAGAAATCCGGAAACAGCAGGAGAAACTGAATCAAGTATATGATACTTACACAGCAAAGTATGGAGTCATTGGAAGTAATGCTAACAAACGTGCATTTTCTGATGACTCTTCTTATTGTCTGCTGTGTTCACTGGAAGACTTGAATGAAGATGGAACATTGAAGCGGAAAGCGGACATGTTCACCAAACGAACCATCAAAAAGGCGGTCGCTGTGACAAGCGTGGAGACAGCAACAGAAGCATTGGCATTGTCTCTTAACGAAAGGGCAAAGGTAGACCTTCCTTATATGGCAGAGCTGACAGGAAAGACCGAAGAGAAGATCACAGAAGAACTGGTCGGAGTTATCTTTAAGAATCCACTGACAGACCAGTGGGAAAGTGGAGATGAATATCTGTCCGGAAATGTCAGAGATAAATTAAATACTGCGAGAACCTTTGCCGAGAGTCATCCGGAATTTACACCGAATGTCCGTGCATTGGAGGCGGTTCAGCCGAGAGATCTGGAAGCATCCGAGATTGAGGTGCGTGTTGGAGCCACATGGATTGAACCTTCGGATTATCAGGATTTTATGGTGGAACTGCTTCATACGCCGTGGTATCTTGCACAGAAGGAAATACAGGTAAAATTCTCAGAGGTAAATGGTGAGTGGAGGATTACTGGAAAGAATGCCGACAGTCCGAGAAATGCGTTTGCCTATGCAACGTATGGAACTGAGAGAGCAAATGCCTATAAGATTCTGGAAGATACCCTGAACCTGAAAGATGTACGCATCTATGATAAGAGTGTCAATGAGAATGGTGATGAGATCCGTGTCCTAAATAAGAAAGAAACCATGCTGGCATCACAGAAGCAGGATGCCATGAAAGCAGCATTTAAAGACTGGATTTTTAAAGATCAGCAGAGGCGTGAACGACTGGTAAAGGTGTACAATGAACGATTTAACAGCATCCGTCCCCGTGAATACGATGGTAGTCATTTGACTTTCCCAGGAATGAATCCGGAAATAGAGCTTCGTCCGCATCAGAAAAATGCAGTTGCACACCAGCTTTACGGAGAAAATGTACTTCTGGCACATGTAGTAGGAGCTGGGAAGACCTACGAAATGGTAGCGGCTGCAATGGAAAGTAAAAGACTGGGATTATCACAGAAGAATCTCTTTGTCGTGCCAAACCATTTGACGGAGCAGTGGGGAGCAGAATTCCTGCAGTTATATCCGGGAGCCAATATCCTGGTAGCAACCAAGAAAGATTTTGAACCGGCAAACCGGAAAAAGTTCTGTGCAAGAATCGCTATGGGAAATTACGATGCTATTATCATTGGACATTCCCAGTTTGAGCGTATTCCAATCTCTGATGAGAGGCAGGAAGCTATGCTGCGGAAGCAGATTGATGATCTGGAAATGGCAATCCAGAGTGCAAGGTATGAACAGGACGGCGGGCGTTATACCGTCAAACAGATTGAAAAGACCAGAAAGACACTGCAGACAAGGCTGGAAAAACTGAATCAGAAAGAGAAGAAAGATCAGGTAGTTACGTTTGAAGAACTAGGAGTGGATCACTTGTATGTCGATGAAGCACACAGTTATAAAAATGCGTTTCTCTATACAAAAATGAGGAATGTAGCTGGGATTGCACAGAACGAAGCACAGAAGTCGGCGGATATGTTCAATAAATGTCAGTATCTGGATGAGATTACCGGAGGAAAAGGCATTACCTTTGCTACGGGCACACCGATCAGCAATAGCATGACGGAATTATATGTTATGCAGCGGTATCTGCAGAACAGCAAATTGCAGAATATGGGACTTGGATTGTTTGATTCCTGGGCTTCCACTTTTGGAGAAGTTGTCACGAGCATCGAACTTGCACCGGAAGGAACAGGATATCGAGCAAAATCAAGATTCGCCAGATTCTATAATATCCCGGAACTGATGAATATGTTCAAGGAGATTGCAGATATCAAGACTTCCGATCAGTTAAAGCTTCCAGTGCCGGAAGCGGAATATGAAACAGTGGTGCTGAAACCAACAGAACAGCAGAAAGAAATCGTAGAAAGTCTGGGAGAACGTGCAGAGGTTGTCAGAAACGGTGGGGTAGATGCCTCGGTTGATAATATGCTGAAAATCACCAATGACGGAAGGAAGTTAGCATTGGATCAGCGTTTGGTGAATGAATTATTGCCAGATAATCCAGAAAGTAAAATATCAGTTTGTGCAGAGAAAAGCTATGAAATATGGAAAGACACAGCAGCACAGAAATCTGCACAGTTGATTTTCTGTGACTTGAGCACACCGAAAGGCGATGGCAGTTTTAATGTTTATGATGACTTGAAGCAGAAACTGATGGAGAAAGGTGTACCGGAAAAAGAGATTGCTTTTATTCATGATGCAAATACAGAAGTAAAGAAGACGGAGTTGTTTGGAAAAGTAAAATCCGGACAGGTTCGTTTTTTGATTGGTTCGACAGCAAAAATGGGTGCTGGAACCAATGTGCAGGACCGTCTGATTGCCCTGCATCATCTGGATATTGGTTGGAAACCATCTGACTTGGAACAGAGGGAAGGACGTATTATCCGTCAGGGAAATCATAATAAAAAGGTTCATATCTTCCGGTATGTAACTGAATCCACATTTGACAGCTACATGTGGCAGTTGATTGAGAACAAGCAGAAATTCATTTCTCAGATTATGACCAGCAAAGCACCTGTGCGAAGCTGTGAAGATGTGGACGAAGCGGCACTTTCCTATGCAGAGGTCAAAGCTCTTGCAACCGGAAATCCGGCAGTAAAAGAGAAGATGGCATTGGATGTGGACGTAGCAAAGTTGAAACTTTTAAAAGCGAACCATATGAATAACCAGTACCGACTGGAAGATGATATTGCAAGGAATTTTCCGCAACAGATCGCAAAACTGACAGAGATCATTGACAGCTACAAGGCAGACATCGCTCATTTTTCTGAGCATAAAATCACAGATCCAGAGCAGTTTTCTATGGAAATCAGTGGCAAAGTGTTCACAGAAAAGAAAGAGGCAGGTGCGGCACTTCTGGCGGTCTGCAAAGACATTAAGTCTGTAGATGCAGCTATGGACATTGGAAGCTATCAGGGATTCAACATGAGAATCCAATTCGACAGCTGGAGCAAAGAGTTTATCCTGTCTGTAAAGCATGAATCGGTAGCTAAAGTTCGGTTGGGGGCAGATGCCCTGGGAAATATCACTCGTATCAATAATCTTTTGGAAAGCTATCCGGAGAAACTGGCAGAAGCAGAACAACGGCTGGAAACGGTACAGGAGCAGATGGCAAATGCGAAAGCGGAAGTTGGAAAGCCATTCCCAAAAGAAGAGGAACTGAACCAGAAACTGGAGCGGTTGTCAGAGTTAAATGCGCTTCTCAATATGGATGAAAGGGAAGATACAGAAGCAGAGCAGCCAGAATCAAAAGAGAAAGAAGAAAGACCGGCACATGGTTCTATCCATGAGAAATTGCAGATTTATAAAGAAAAAAGCCAGCGGGAAAGAGAAACTGGCAGGGAAACCAGAAAACGGGACTTCGGTCTGGAATAAATAAACAGGAAAGATGGCATAATTTGGTAGAAGAAGGTTCTGCCGGTTATGCCATTTTTTAGAACACAGGGGGAATTTGAATGGCGAGAAATATGATAACAGGAAAAGAAACGCAGAAAATGCAGGAATTTACGCAGGAACAGATAGATCGTGCAGAACACATGGGAATAGAGATTCCAGCGGATGTAAAAGAACAGATTTTTGAATATGCAAATCTGATTGGCGAGGAAGAGAAAGTAAGGACGTTGGTAAGAAATCTGACAGATGCAATCAATCAGGCAGATGAAGATAAAGTAGAGGAACTTCTGGATGATGCAAAAATGGATATTCAGGACCTACCAGATCCAACCATAGGTAAGCTGGAATTACGTGATTATGGATATACAGCAGAAGACATGGTGCCGCTCAGAAAAGAAGCAGCTTTGGATTATCACAGAATGGGTTCTAAGATTTATTGCCTGGACAGCGATGGCGGTAAGGGAGAGTATGCAAGTAAAGAAATGATACAGGCACACGAAGGGCTGTTTGGCATGGAATTACAGATGTGGGAACGGATAAGGGATCAGGATCTGGATTATGCCGATGAAGATTTTGGAGCATTTCAGGAGCCTATGAGTGTCATTGAGCAGGAAGAAGCACTGAAATTATACGATGCCGGAGCAGATATCTATCTGATCACTAATTTTTCATCACCAATCTATGTCATGGAACGCAAGGAAATCGAACGAGGACCGGAGCATTATCAGATGTCCATGGCAGAACGGGAGCGTTTCCGTAACCTGGAATGGGAAATGCAGAAATATCCGCAGATTCAGTCTTTGAAAGAGGCAAACCTGTTGTTAGGAACAAGGCGAACCTTTGGTATTTATCAGATCAAAGATGATTCACCGGGCGAAAATTATGCATTTATGAATATGAGTTTTATTGAAAGTCATGGTATGCAGATAAAAAAAGAAGATTATAAGCTGGTCTATGTTGGAGAATTACTGGGAAATACGTCACTGGATGATATTTTTGAAAGGTTCAACATTGATAGACCGAAAGACTTCCGTGGGCATTCCCTGTCTGTCAGTGATATCGTAGTTCTGAATGATGGGGAAAAAGTAACAGCTCATTTTGTAGACAGTATCAGTTTTGAACAGCTGGATTCTTTCTTGAATCTGGAAGAACAGGTTCTTAGTGAGCTGGCATATGAGGTAGGAGAACGGTATTTTGCTATTCAGAGAACAGAAGAAGGATACGATTATTCCTTTTACGATGAAGATTTCCGTCTGATGGATGGTGGCGTCTATGAAAATGATGAAATTTCTATTGAAGAAGCGGCAGAGGAACTTTTGGAAGACGAAGGCTGGACTGGAGAACGCATCCGTGGGGATTATGATCACTTGATGGAAAAAGTGAAAGAAATGGATGAGGTTGTAATGGCAGAGATTCAGAAAAGCCAGGGCGAATATAAGCCACTGGCTAAGGTAGAAGAACTGGAAGAGGCGAATTATAACATGATTGACAATGTACTTAACAATATGCCACTGAAGAAAGAACCTTATCTGGAATACTTTGCCACAGAATGTGATGAGTTCCATGATATGGGAGCTTATGAAAAAAGTACCGATGTTAATCAGATAGCTGCAGTCTATGAAAAATATAAGGAGAATCCAGAAACTGCGTATCTGGGATGCTCGATGGGAATTATCTATCGTGATCCGGAAGACAGTTACTACGATGATGCTGAATTTGCAATCGTAAAAGGAAATACAGTACTTGGAAATCTGATGGATGATGTTCAGTTTTATGGAGAGCTTGCACTGGTACGGGAAGGGATTGAGAAAATTCATGAAGCATTGCCGGACTACAAGTATGTACCGATGAGGGATGTTCGAGAAGCAATGTATCCAGAGAAGATGACCACAGAACAGCTGGCAGAGGCACTGGATGAGATTGCAGAAGCTTTTGATCCGTATGAGTATCGAGATAATGTGGAGCCGGGAGAAAATACGGTACAAGAGGTGATGTTGGATTTGCAGAGTGGCAATACACATTCTTATATTTCTTATCTGAAGAATATTGTAGACGAAGAATGCGACCTGTCTGTTCATGCAGGTGTATTGCTGGAAAGACTGAAAGCCTATGAACCGGAGATTCCAAAAGATATGGAGCCGATGGTGTATGTCAATTACTGTGAGAAAAGTGAGTTCATGAATCCACGATGCCAGAAGTTATCGGATTTGGATTCCAAGACCGCAGAACAGGACAAAGCATGGTATGCTGACAGAAATCCCAAAACCAATGAACCAACGACAACGGATCAGATGTTTTTTACCGTATATTATGCAGAAAAAAGCGACCAGATGCTGCATCATTTCAAAGGAAAAATAGATATTGGCACTGGAAACGGAGGTCTTCTCAGCCAGTTAAAGCTGCAGAATGAAATGAGACTGACGGATGAAAGCTGGATCAATTATCAGAAAGGTAAAGGGAGTGAAGAGTTCCAGAAATATATGGAAGATCTGACAGATATGCAGAATCATGTCTTGCCTTATCTGCAGAGCTTTTGTAGTCTGGAAGAAAAAGGAGTACAGGAACGCCGGGAACAGCAGGTAATGGCTAAGAAAGAGAGCAGAGCAATTGCTGTGACTGGTGTAGAAAAATCGGCAAATGTAAAAGATGCAGGGAAAGAGGAAAGGAAGTCTGTGCCACAGAAGAAGCCATCTATTCATGAACGGTTGGAAATAAATAAGAAGATTATTCAAGAAAAGCAGGGAAAAGATAAGCCGGAGAGAGGGGTTGATCTGGGTGTAAGATAAGAAAATATTAAGACTGGAAGTTACTGGTGAGGGTGACTTCTGGTCTTTTTTGATTAGATGAAGTGATGGAAAAAATTGCTTTTATGTGTACAGCTGAAAAAGGCAAAGAGGGGAATTGAATTTTGATGCAAAAGAAGATATAATTAGTTGCAACAAACTCGGAGACCAAGTGGACTTAGGAGGAATACAATGTTCGATATGACCAAAAAAACAGGGGCATTTCATAATATATACAAAACAGGAATAGGAGCAGAAACAGAAAAAAGAATACTGCATGAAGGAAATGAGTCAGGCGAAGGAACGATGCGGCGTTTTGAGGTGGCTCCTGGCATTCAAATTACCTATAACGATTTGAAAATGGACTCCTGTTTCCGCCCCATCCGATTTGAAAAAGACTTTTTGCAGATCAATCATTGTCTTGAGGGCTGCTATGAATGTGAACTGGAAGGTGGCTCAGTCAGCTTTTTAGGCGAAGGCGATCTTTGCGTGGATTACCTCTCCAAAGATAGACAGGTGTTCCTTGGCTCCCGTATCCCTCTGAAAAAATACCGAGGCATCACCGTACTGCTGGAAATGGAAACCGCGCAGCAAACCTTGGATCAGGGCTTTCAACAAGCTCATATCAGTTTGGAACAGATAAAAGAACGCCTGTGTTCAGATGGACGTTCCCTTATCATCAAATCTAAGCACGAAATCGACCATATTTTTAGCGAGCTTTACTCGGTGGACGAGCGTATCCAGGTTCCGTACTTTTGGATCAAGGTCATCGAATTGCTGCTGTTTTTAAGTCTCCTGGATGGCAGCGCAGTTTGTCGGCCGCAGCAGTTTTCTGCAGACATCTCCAAACGGACACAGGAGGTTTACCAGTACATTATAGAAAATCCCTTTACCAAAGATACCATTCAGGATCTGGCCTGTATGTTCGGACTGGCAGAGTCCAGCTTGAAAAGATGTTTCAAATCTATTGCCGGGGCATCCATTGGCACCTTTATCAAGACGAAACGCATGGAGACCGCTGCTGAATTGTTGGTTTCGGAGTCGGCTTTGAGCATCGGAGAGATCGGAAGTGTGGCGGGATATGAAAATCAAAGTAAATTTTCTGCCGCTTTCAAATCCGTTATGGGTGTAACGCCGCAGGCGTATCGACACAAATGCTGCTGACCTGATTGGAGCAAAATCCGACCCATTCGGTTATAGAATGTACCACTCTGGTATGCTATCATTATTGATGTGCCAATGGTGAGTACGCTGTGGAGCAGCCGCTGAACCGCGGCTGCTTTTTTTGGCCACTGGTTAGAATAAACTAACTAAAGATTGGAGGGATGTACTATGTGGATTGCGGGAGGGACCGCAAAAATAATTACCAAACGCATCATCAATTTTATTCTTGTTATTTGGGGCGTCGTTACACTCAGCTTCTGCCTGCAAGTTTTTACTGGGACCGATCCGGCAGAGATGATTGTCCGTAAGGTCAATGTCTTTGCAACAGAGGAACAGATCCAGGCTGTGCGAGAGGAGTTGGGACTGGACGCTTCTTTTCTGGAACGCTATGCAGACTACATCAAGGGTGTTCTGACCGGCGACCTTGGAACCGCGATCACGAACCGCCAGCCGGTCATCGAAAATATCAAGGACGCCCTCCCTGTGACTTGTATACTGGTAGTTATGGCAATGGCATGGGTCATCCTTTTTACGGTATTGATTGCCGCCATCTCTGTCATACGAAAAGGCGGGATTTTTGACAATGTCATGCGAATTATCTGCATCATTGGGATCTGTGTGCCGAGCTTTTGGCTGGCGCTGATCCTGCTGACCGCCTTTGCGGTTCAAATCCCCATTTTCAGTGTGATCTCGGACGGCAGTTTCAAATCTTTGATTTTGCCATCGGCAGCAATGGCGGTTCCTATTATCTGTATTGCGGCCAGGGTGCTGCGGGCGGCAGTGCTGAATGAACTCAAAAGTGACTATGTGACCTATGCCAGAGCAAGAGGGTTCTCCAATTCAAAGATCGTGTATGGCGAGGTGCTGAGAAATGCTCTCCCCGCAGCCATCACACTTTTCGCCCAATACTGTGCTGTGCTTTTTGGAACCTCCGCGTTGGTGGAGAGCGTTTTCTCCATCCAGGGACTTGGCATTTACCTGATGAAATCCTGCGAGAGTATGGACATCTATGGGATTTCCGGTTCCATCCTGGTGTGCGGCGTGTTGTTTGTCCTGTTCAACACCCTGGCGGATTTGCTTTCGAGTGCTATCTGCCCTGCGTATAGGAGGAAAGCGGTATGAAACGAAAAGGACAAATCATTGTTGGATTGGCTCTGATCCTGATTTTTATTCTTATGGCTCTGGCGGCCCCGCTACTGGCCCCAAATGATCCAAATGCCACAGACCTTGCGCTGAAAAATGCTCCGCCTTCTTCGGAGTACCCTCTTGGCTGTGACCAAATGGGCCGTTGCGAACTATCAAGACTTCTCTATGGAGCAAGGTACTCTATGGGGCTGACCATTCCGGTACTGATCGTACTGGCCGCCTTCGCGCTGTTCGTGGGATGCTATTCCAGTTATAAAGGTGGCCTGGTGGATGAAGTCATGCGGATACTTTGCGATATTCTCATGGCATTTCCACTCATCGTCATTGCAATGGCGTTGGTGTCAGCGGTGGATAATTCTGTGGCAAGTGTCATTATTGCCATCGGGATTTCTATGCTGGCGTGGTTTCTGCGGATGGTACGCTCTTATGCAAAAACTGAATGCGGAAAGGAATACATAGAGGCAGCCCGGATTTCCGGCGCTTCCGGCCTCCGCATTGTACTTCGCCACCTGATCCCAAATGTGTTTCCGCAGTTTGTGGTGTACTTCACCACTGGGATTGCCACAGCGATCATGTCGGTGTCCAGTTTTGCTTTCCTGGGCGTGGGGCTGATCGCCGGAACCCCGGAATGGGGTGCGATGCTCAATGAGGCCCGAAACAGTGTCTACTCAAACCCTGCGCTCTTGATTTATCCGGGCATCTGCCTCATCGTCTGCTGTGCAGGCTTCAACCTGCTGGGCGAGGGGCTGCGGGATGCCATTGGGAAGGAGGATGATATTCGTGTTGCTTGAGGTCAAAGACCTAAATATCTCTTTAGCCTCCGGGAAATGCGTGGCCGAACATATATCATTTCAGTTAGGCCAGGGGGAAATGCTCTCCATCGTTGGCAGCTCCGGTGCGGGAAAAACTACCATCTGCAAGGCAATTATGGGGCTGCTGGGAAACGCTTATCGTACTGATGGCGAAATCCTGTTCCAAGCGGAAAATTTGCTCAACCTGCCAGAACGAAAGCGGCAGGCTATCTATGGGAAAGAAATCTGCCTGATTATGCAGAACCCAATGACCGCCTTTAACCCGTCCATTCGAGTGGGGCGTCAGTTGGAAAAGACCTATTTGCTCCATCATGGAAAAACACCGAAGCAAGAAATGCAACGTCTATTTACTGGCATCTTGCAGAGGCTGGGGCTGGAAGATACCCAGCGGATTTTGAACAGCTATCCCTTCACACTGTCTGGCGGAATGCTCCAGCGGTTGATGATTGCGGCGGCGCTGATGTGCCAGCCATCCCTTTTGGTAGCGGATGAAGCGACCACGGCCATTGATGCCTGCAACCGGATCGGACTGATGCGGGAACTGAAAAGTTTCTGTAAAGATGGAATGTCTGTGCTGTTCGTGACCCATGACTTGCGCTCTGCCTCGGTTTCTGACCGCATCCTTGTGATGGATCGCGGACAGATTGTCGAACAGGGCAAGACAGAGCAGATACTAAACACCCCTAAAGAGGACTATACAAAATATCTGTTGAACGCCTGCCGGTTGGAAAGGAGGGAGATGTCTTGATTGAACTGAAAGAGGTTAGTTGTTCTTTTTCTGACGGCTTTGGCGGAAAAGGGCTGTTTACTGCTGTGTCCCCATTGAGCACCAATTTCAGTGATGGCGGCCGGTATGCAATCGTTGGAGAGTCCGGTTCGGGCAAAACAACGCTGGCGCGGATGATTGCGGGATTGCAGCGGCCAAGCGGCGGTTCCGTGTTTGTAGATGGCGCACCTGTCTATGGGCGGAAACGAGCCGGGAAAGAACATTTCAGGAAGGTGCAGATTATTCAGCAGAACTCCGCATCTGCCCTGGACCCCAAGATCCCGGTGGGGAAATCCATAGAGGAACCGCTGCATTGCTTTTTCCATATGGAGAAAGAAAAACGGCGGGAACGCTGCCGGAACTTGATGGAGCTTTGCAATCTATCACGGGACTACTATACCCGTCTTCCATCAGAACTGTCCGGCGGAGAACAAAAGCGGGTGGCAATCGCCAGGGCACTGGCCGCTGAGCCGCAATGCCTGATCTTCGATGAGGCCACCAATGGATTTGACTTACCGCTGCGGAAGAAAATCATTGATGAAATTATAGACCTGCAACAGCAGCTTGGTTTTACGCTGATTTTCATAACCCACGACATGGAGCTTGCAGTGGTCGTGGCGGACGAGATTTTTGTCATGCGAAATTCTAATCTGGTGGAGCGTGCCGCGTTCTCCGGTGATTATTCTGTATTTCACGACCCATACAGCAGGATGCTCTTGGAGGCAAGCGGTTTAGTGAACACTTCAACAGAATGGAATGATAAAACGAAAGAAAGGATTGATTTGAAATGAAACTGAAACGAATTGCCGCTATGCTCACGGCGGCGGTCATGGCGGTATCTCTGGCCGCCTGCGGAGGCAACACCGACACAAACACAGAGAGCTGCCAGAACCCGCAGGAGAACGCCGAGGCTCAGGCCGTACATTTGAATTTGGCGGAGAGCTGGGGCTTTGAGTATTTTTACACCATCATCACCCCGGAGGTGTCCTCCTCCGGTTACGACATCACCTACTATCTCACCAACTTCTACGATACCCTGTTTGAGTACAATTCCGAGGGCGAGGTCGTGGGCGTGCTGGCCGAAGATTGGTCCATGAGCGAGGATGGAAAAACCTATACCTTCCAGATCAAACAGGGCGTCAAGTTCTCTGATGGCTCTGACCTGACAGCCGAGGATGTAGCAAAGTCGATTTTGGCTGTGCCGGTCAACCTTGGCCAATACAACGGCTCTTATGGTCGCCTGTCCACGATCATTGAAGATGCGGTTGCCACCGATGAGTATACGGTGGAGCTGCACCTGACCCAGCCCTACTACAACACCCTCCGGGAACTGTGCCTTGCCAACCCCTTCGGCATCGTGTCCAGCGAGCAGTTTAATGATGATTTGACTGCCAAACAGGAGAGTTTCCGCAGCGCCACTTATGGAACCGGCCCCTATATGTACGCTGGGGACAATGACGGGCAGACATGGAACTTCGTCCGCAATCCCAATTACTGGGGAGAAGCACCTGAAGTAGATAGCTTCTCTATCAAGTACATCCCCGACAACGATGCCAAAATTTTAGCCATGCAGAATGGTGAGGTGGACTTCCTCTCCGGTATTAAGAATGTCTCTGCTGAGAGCTATGCTCAGATGGAGCAGACGGATGGATATGGCGCTCAAGTCGATGAAAAGTCTTTGCAGACTTACTATGTAGGCTATAACCTGAGCAGTGAGATTTTTGGCGACCAGGTAGTTCGTGAAGCCATTTCTTCCGCCATTGATAAGGATGCCGTAGTAGACAATATCTACGGTGGCCTGTTCGACAAGGCAGATACGTTCTTTTCCCGTGACCTACCCTACTGCGATGTGGATCAGACGGTGTACGGCTTTGACCTGGATCACGCCAATCAAATCTTGGATGAGGCTGGCTATGTAGATACTGATGGAGATGGCATCCGTGAGAAGGATGGAGTCAAACTGTCTGCCACTTTCCTGTATCAAACCGGCACCGCCTCTGATGATAATATGGTTGTCTACATCTGCGACCAGGCCAGCAAGATCGGCATTGAGCTGACCCCGCAATCTGCGCAAATGATGGACTGGTATGGCATGATCCAGAGCGGTGACTATGGCCTGACCATCTTCAAGACCCAGGGCGGCTACTATGATCCGGCTATGGTCATTACCAATATCAACCCGTCTACCTCTATGGACCCCATCCTCATGCAGATCGGGGCGTCCCAGCCGGAGCTGGCGGCGCTGGTGGACGAACTGGACTCTGCTACTGATGAGGGCCGTATTCAGGAAATTTACAACACCATCCTGACTACTATGGCAGACCAGTGCCTGACTACACCGCTGATTTATACCCGACAGCTTGCCATTTACAGCAATGCGGTAGCAAGCTATACCTTTCCTACCGATGCCAGCTTTACTTCCGTTCAGAATATCCATCTGAATTAAGCCTTTCAAATTAACTGATAAAAGGAGCAGGCCCATCCATTCGGCCTGCTCCTTTCGCTTGGCCTGATTGGAGTATAACATACCCGATAGGTCGTAGACGATGCCAAACAAAAGAAGTACACTTAAATCAAAGGTTAGCAACAACTAATCAAAGAATTGATAAGGAGGTCTTGTATCCATGAAACAAAAATCCGGCGGGATCAAACGGTTGATGGAGTTCACGGGAAAACACCGTGGGCTGCTCACTGTTTCCCGCATCCTATCCGGCATCAGTTCGGTCTTTATCCTTGGACCGTTCCTCTGCGTTTACTTTGCAGCGCGTGACTTGGTGGGCGTATTTGCCGGGACGCCGTTAGACACGAACAGCCTTGTCCGCTGGGGCCTGCTTGCCCTGGGACTGGAATTGATCGGTCTGGTCCTTTACTTTTCGGCGCTGCTCTGCTCTCATGTAGTGGCATTTCACACGGAGAAAACCCTAAAGATGGCAGCGTTGAAACATTTGGCGAAGATGCCGATGGGGTACTTTGACGCAAATCCCAGCGGAAAACTGCGGAAGATCATCGACGATAACAGTTTTCAGACCGAGACTTTTATCGCTCACCAGCTCCCCGACTTGGTGGGAGCGCAGGTCACGATGATCGTGAGTTTGGTGCTGATGCTGGTCTTTGACTGGCGTGTAGGTATCCCGCTCCTGCTGCTCTTTGGCATTGGTTTCTTCTTGCAGGGGTCCCTCATGGGGAAGGACAGCATGAAATTCATGCAGACCTACCAGGATTCTCTGGAAACGATGAACCATGAGGCGGTGGAGTACATCCGGGGCATTTCGGTAGTCAAGGTGTTCGGACAGACAGTGCAATCTATCACCAAGTTTAACGACGCCATCAAATCCTACCGAAAGTTTGCTCTGGCTTACACGATGTCCTGCAAAAAGGGAATGGTGGCGTTTAACTCAGTCATCAATTCCAGCTTCCTGGTGCTGGTGCCTACGGCGCTTATTATCGGGTTCGTTTCCAGCGACCTGATTGGCTTTATGCAAAGTTTTCTGTTCTATGTGATCTTTTCTCCTGCCTGTGCAGTCATGCTCAACAAGATCATGTATATGACCAGCTACAAAATGCAGGCGGAGGAGTCCATGCGCCGCATCGACATGATCTTGACTGCCGAACCGCAGGCGGAGACTTCTGCACCCAAACATCCCAAGACTTGCGATGTGTCCTTTGAGAATGTGACCTTCGCATACGAAAATACGGACCATCCGGCAGTATCCCATTTGAGCTTCACGGCCAAGGCTGGGACAACTACCGCATTGGTCGGGCATTCCGGCTCCGGAAAAAGCACAACGGCCAGCCTGATTCCCCGTTTCTACGATGTGCAGCAGGGATCGATCAAGATAGGTAGTATGGACATTCGGGAAATTCCCCATGCTGACCTGATGAAGATGGTTGCTTTTGTATTTCAGGACCCCAAATTGTTTAAGGACACCCTTCTGGAAAACATCCGGGCAGGCAGACCTTCCGCCACACGGGATGAGGTCTTGCAGGCGGCGCATCTGGCCCAGTGCGATGATATTCTGAAAAAATTCCCGGATGGCATCGACACTGTGGTAGGTAGTAAGGGAGTGTATCTTTCCGGCGGCGAAACACAGCGCATTGCGATTGCACGCGCTATTTTGAAAGACGCCCCCATCGTGGTGTTAGATGAGGCGACTGCCTACGCTGACCCGGAGAACGAACAGCAGATCCAGAAAGCCTTTGAGGGGCTGGTCAAGGGCAAGACGGTCATTATGATCGCACACCGGCTCTCCACCATTCAGGACGCTGATCTCATTCTGGTAATGAAGCAGGGTGAATTGGTGGAAAGCGGAACCCATGACGCGCTGGTGAAACAGGGCGGCGAATACGCCAAGATGTGGGGCAACTACACAAAGACTACCAAGTGGCACATCGGGAATGAGGTGAAAGTATGCTAAAACGGATGTTTGCCCTGAGCGATCAGGGATCAAGAGATTTGAATAAAGGAATTGCGGCCACTACCCTCAGCAATCTGTGCTTGATTGCTCCGGTCAGCCTGCTGGTCATGGTGATATGGGAACTGCTGAATGTGATTTCCGGGCAGGAAAGCAGTATGCGGGATCATGCAGCCTTGTTTATTTGCGGTACAGCAACCATGTTTATCATTGTGTTTTTGACCCAGTGGCTTCAGTACAATAAAACTTATACCGTGGCGTATGAGGAAAGCGCCAATCGCCGGATTGTCCTAGCAGAGAAGCTGCGGAAACTTCCACTGTCCTTCTTTGGCCAGCGCAATCTTTCTGACCTGACTACCACCATTATGGGGGACTGTACGGCTCTGGAGCGCGTATTTTCCAATGCGATCCCGCAGCTCTTTGGAACGATTTTCATGTTTATGATAACGGCTATCGGCCTGCTGGTGCTTGACTGGCGGATGGGCCTTTGCATCGTAGTGCCGGTGCCTGTGGCAGCCTTGGTAGTCTTTGCGGCGAAGAAAGCTCAGTCCAATGCTGAGAGCACCAACATGGATGCCAAGAGAGCTGCCTATGACGGCGTGCAGGAATACCTTGATACCATCCAGGAGCTAAAATCCTGCTCCCGTGAAGAAGAATACCTAGAGGGGCTGGAAAAGAAGCTGGATTATGTGGTAAAGTGTTCCTTCCGCAACGAGATTGCTCCCGGTGCTGCTACGACAACAGCTCAATTTATCCTTCGGTTTGGCCTTGTGGCGGTCATGCTGGTGGGCGGTATTCTGGTGACGGCCGGCTCGTTGTCCATCCCCCTGTTCATTCTGTTCCTGCTTTTTGCCGGCCGCATTTACGATCCTTTCACCAGTTGCTTCATGCTGATGGCAGAAGTGTTCTCTGCCCTTGTCAGCGTCAAGCGGATGAAGCAGATCAATGAGACCCCGGAGCAGACCGGCACCAATGTCTGCAATAACAAGGGCTACGACATTGAGTTTAAGAATGTGGTATTTTCCTACAATGAGGAGCCGGTTTTGAAGGGCGTGTCCTTTGTGGCAAAACAAGGTGAGGTTACGGCGCTGGTAGGTCCGTCCGGCAGCGGCAAGTCCACCGCCTCCAAACTGGCGGCACGCTTTTGGGATGCAGACTCCGGAACCATTACCCTGGGCGGCGTGGATGTCAAAACGGTAGAACCGGAAACGCTGTTCAAGAATTATGCCATTGTATTTCAAGATGTCATGCTCTTTGATGAGACTGTCATGGAGAATATCCGGCTGGGCCGGGGCGATGCCACTGATGAGGAAGTTATGGCTGCGGCCAGAGCTGCCCAATGCGAGGAATTTATCCAGCGTCTCCCTCAAGGGTATCAGACGAACATCGGGGAAAACGGTAGCGCCCTGTCCGGTGGCGAGCGTCAGCGCATTTCTATTGCCCGCGCCCTGTTGAAAAATGCTCCCATTGTCCTGCTTGATGAAGCAACTGCTTCTATGGATGCCGAGAGTGAAACACTGATACAGGATGCCTTGTCGGTACTGCTGAAGGATAAGACGGTCATGGTGATTGCCCATCGCATGAGGACAGTGGCAAATGCTGATAAGATCGTGGTTCTGGACAACGGCAAGGTCAGTGAGATGGGGACACCTGCTGCACTGATGAAAAAGGGCGGTCTATATGCACACCTTGTTGAATTACAGCAATGAAAATAGAAAGGAAATCTTATGGAACAACACTGGAAGTTAAAAGATTTAGGTCTGACAATCGTATTTTCCGTTATTTACTTTGCTGTGGTTTTGGCAGCTACGATTATGGGCGGCATACACCCATTGCTCTATCTGTTTGTAACAACATTAATTGCTCTCGTGGCGTGGATTCCATATATGTATGTTATGGCAAAAGTGCCGAAAGCAGGCGTGGTTCTCATTATGAACCTATTTGTAGCAATCGCTTTCGTGGCTTTTGGGGAGCTTGCGAATCTGTTGCTTGGGAGCTTGATTGCTTGTTCTATTTTAGCGGAAATCATTCGGAAATGGGCCGGATATAAGAATTACAAAGGTATCGTGATGAGTTATATCTTGCTTTCGTTAAGCAATATCGGTTCTCCGTTGTATGTATGGGTATTCTCTGACTATGCCATTTCAGAGGCATCCGAAGAAATGTCTGCAAATTATGCTGAGATATTATCAACCTTGACTTCTCCGTGGTTTATGGTTCTTGCTATTGCCGCAACCGTAGTTATCTCAATAATTGTCGGAGTTATTGCAAAAAAGGTTTACAACAAGCAGTTTGCAAATGCTGGGATTATGTGAGTGGGTGATAGAATGAAGATTCATGTGTCGGGCGAGGACTATTTAGAGGCTGTGCTGATGCTGCAAAAAGAAAAAGGCATGGCAATGTCACTAAGTTAAGATTAATTTGCGACAAAACTATTGTAAAAAGGTTGGAGATTTTTTTCTTCAGCCTTTTTGTACTTCAAGTACAACACAAATAGACAGATGTGCATCTGTCTAATGAAAAAAGAAGAAAAATATTACGCACTAGCACAGAACCTTTAATAAATGGCGAAATTCTAATATAGTGTAACAAGAGAGATTAAGAGAGATTAAGAGAGAGGTACCTGTTGGTACCTCTGTTTACATATTATAGGATTTCTTCTTTGACTTGTGTTGGAATTCCTATCTCTAAAGACGCAAGCAGTGCAGAGAAATTCTGCTGAATAATCTCCAATGTCTTTTGCTTTTTCTGTAATTCCTGTTTTTCCCGAACAATAGCAGCCTGTTCAGATTCAAGATTTTCAATCCGCTTCTGAATTTTATTAGAGCTTGGGATTTTGGTAACACCGAGATCCTGAAGCTCTTTTTTTAGTGAATCGTGGAGTTGGTATTCTGCCTGATGTTTGGTGCGGTATGCTTTTGGATTTTTAGCAGATTTGCAATCTTCAATCACTTTACGGCAGAGCCGGTAAGAATCACAGTGTTTTTGAATGATTTTCTGCGTGCTCAGTTCACTGTTGATTTGTACTATTCTTTGCTCAGCCGCTTTAACAGAAGCATCAACATCAGAAACATGCTGTTGGAAATCTTCATAATTCAGCAGGTTATTTTCGGAAAGATAGTTGAAGGTGCGGGCTGCTTCTTTCAGGTTATTGAGTTTTGCCCATCGTTCAAATCCTTCTCGATTGCCGGCCGTAACATAAGTGGAGATATTGATATACAGGCGAGCTTCTATGGACAGATGCTTTGGAACTTTCGCTTTGCTACGATTTTTAGCCAGACGGATGCGGACATTTTCTTCGCTATAATAACTTCCAAGAGATTTCATATAAGTGAAATTCTTCTGCTCCGGTGCACGGAAGGATAGATGTTTTCCCTGTCGAACTTCATATCCCGCTAACTGCATTTTTTGTAGAAATTCCTCGTAGTTGATGGAAGTCCAGATTGCCTTATCAACCGCAACACGCAGTTTGGCTTTCCAGCTGGTCCCACGATGATATTCCATGTTCTCTTTATAACTTTTACCTTTTTCTCCGGTTGGCATACTGGTGGTAAGTCCATTTTCATGGCAGATACGATTACTGATTCTGCAGAGTTTATGGTAGCTCCGCTTATTGGAAACATACTTGTGATGATCAACAAAACTTGCAGCGTTGAAGATGATGTGATTGTGGATATGATTTTTATCAACATGGGTGCTGATCACGTATTCATATTTTCCTTTCAGTACTTCGTCTGCAAATTGCTGTCCTAAGCGATGGGCAGTTTCGGCATCAACTTCTCCAGGTTTAAATGACTGGATCAGATGAAATGCCAGGTTATCACCTTTGTCCATTCCATTCTTTTTTGCCATTTCTCTTGTCATAGAAAACTCAAGATCTGCAGTTTCCGGGGAACAGCCAAAACTGGAAACTAACAGTTTTTCATCTGTTTTATCTGGATTCGTAATATAGTCCAGAGCTTTCTTGTCTGTTACTTTAATGGGGAAGATCTTAAGATACGCCATAATTCTTTCACCATCTCTTTCAATTCTTGCATTTCTTCCGGATACAGATCTCCGGTGGTATTCACTTTCTTCGCAATCTGGTTGATATTTACGCCAATCTTGTGCATTTCCTCATACTGTTTCTTCAGTGGAGTGGTATCAGTGTTGACGATGTAACCGTCGATTGCCATTTTGCGCAGATATGCTCCCATATTTTTAGTCTTTGATTCTATCATCTTCCTTCGGATAAGTTTCCGTTCTTCTTCGGTAACATAAAAATGGATTTCTTTGTTTCTTTTTCTTTCAGCCATTGACAGTTTCTCCTTTCTGTGAGGGCAGTAGTATTGTCGCTTTCAGCACTTTTTCAATTTAGGGCAGGGTACCCTAAATTGGGATTTTCCGGAAGTGTATCCTCACTTCCTGTCCTTGCTGTTTTACCCCTCTATTAGTTAAAGTCAGGAGAACCGGGAAAATGCAAAAGAATTTGGCAGGTAGTACGGGATACGAAAATGTGGTATGATTATGGGCAGGATATCAGAAGAATCAGGAGTTGAATAGATTGTGAAGAAAGAAGAAATTTTTGAATATGTGCAGAAACAGTATGGCACAATGCCGGAATATTTATGGAGTAAACTACCGGACAGTGCAGTACTCCGACATAAAAAGGGAAAATGGTATGCAGTGATCATGACGGTTGAAAAATCGAAACTGGGATTAGAGGGAAATGATCTGGTTGACATCATGGACGTAAAGTGCGATCCAGAAATGACCAGCATGATTATTCAGACTTATGGATTTTTACCAGGATACCATATGAATAAACAGCACTGGATCACGATTTTACTGGATGGTTCGGTCAGTGAAGCAAAGATACTGGACTTTTTAGATATGAGTTATGACCTGATTGATGGAGCAGGCAGAAAGGAAAACAAATGAGAAAAGCGATCGTATATGCATCTGTACATCATGGAAATACAGAAAAATTAGTAAAAAGCATAGCAGAAGAGTGCCAGGTCGATTTGCTTGATGTTGTAAAACAGCCAGATGCAGATCTGAGCAGTTATGATATGATTGGGTTTGCATCAGGAATCTATTTTTCAAGGTTTCATCAGTCGATATTGGAATTTGCAGAGAAGAATCTACCGGACGACAAAAAGATATTTCTGATCTGTACTTATGGTGGAAGTGCGAATTATAAATCCATAGAGCAGATTTTGGATAAAAAACATGCCAGTGTGGTTGGAAAATTTGGCTGTAAAGGGTATGACACATTCGGACCATTTAAACTGGTTGGAGGTATTGCTAAAGGCCATCCGAATGAAGAAGATATGAAAAACGCAGTAGACTTCGTAAAAGGATTACACTAATTTTTGAGCAAAAGGAAAACCGGGGATTTTACTCCTCGGTTTTCTGGCTGTTGTGCTTCAGTCTTCAACTTGAAAAATATCTTCTACAGGCACTTTCAGGTAATGTGCCAGCCGGATTGCAATCTCAAGAGAGGGATTACGTTCTCCACGTTCGATGCGGCCTATAGTCTGGCTGCAGGAACCTATGGCTTCAGCCAAATCTGCTTGAATGAGATTCCGTTCTTCACGAATATCTTTTAGTGTATTATTGATTGCCATTCAATCACTTCCTTTGCTTATTGTTATCAGCAGGATCATGAACCTGCTGTTGAAATCTAATGAAATCCCGGAATTTCTGCACCTTTGCATTTCCCGATTACTTTTCCAAAAATCTTAAAAGAGTCAGATTCCAAAACCTGGATAGGACGATATTTTTGATTTAAAGAAATCAGATAAACACCATCTGGCTCATCGTGTAATTCCTTGATGTAAGTATTACCGTTGAGATAGAAGATTCCAATTTCACCATTAGCAAGAGAATCTTTTTTCTGAATCCATGCGACATCGCCTGTATGATAAAGTGGCTCCATACTGTCACCGGAGATCCGTACACCAAAGTCAGTCTGCTCAGGAGCAAGGTGTCCTACGTCATAAGTTTCTTTTACAGAATCTTCCAGGTAATTTCCAGTACCAGCAGAAACTGGTTCCCAGGTAATTTCTACAGGATGATGGAATGGGATAATCTTTGCAGACAGTGGAGAAAACTTTTTAGAAGCTTTCAAAATATCAGCAAATTCAATCAATTTATTTCTGCCTTCTTCATTCAATCCACTCATAATGTTATATGGATTTTCTCCAAAGAAGGATTCATATATATCTTCGATATCAAGTAACTGGCAAAGTGTCAGGAAAACATGTAAAGCTGGTTCTCGTGCATTGGTCTCCCATTTGGAGATTGCTTTTGTAGTGACCTGAATACCTTCCTGAGAAAGCAGGTCTACCAGATCTGATTGAGAGTATCCTTTCTTTTTTCTATTTTCTGCTAATATTTCCCCGAAATCACGCATTTGTTCGCCTCATTTCTATTTGAATTTTCTATATGCATTATACCGTATGTTAGAAATAAAATCAACAATAATCTCCAAAATGGAGAAAATATAACCAAGATGTTACTTGACTATCTCCGGAATGTCGATATATACTAAACATACAGAAATTGATAAGACATCATGTTGAAGGAAACAGCTGGGAGGTGAAAAGTTTGAGTGAGCGTGTGATCCTGCATAGTGATATGAACTGTTTTGTGTGACTTGAAAGTCACTACATTTATTGTCTTACCGTAAGGTGTAAGACCTGCTGTTCCGTCAGTTGAGTCTAATATCTACAAAGTAGCGGGTAACTGCTATGAGGAAACGAGATATGAAAAATCATCTTTACAGAGATGTAGAACTGATTCCGTGAGGATAAGAACAAGTAAGAGCAACACTGACTTGAGATGATGACTGGGATAGAATGGCTAAGATATCTGAATCACTGGTAAATGCCGTTATGCGCGAACAGGCCAAAGGTTGCTGGGCCTGGCCCAAAATGGGAATGCGGTTTGGTTGGGGGTTGAAACAGCCACCACACGGACTATAGAACCGTCGGCAGAAAGGTGGAGCCTAATCTACCAGCATAAATGTAGTGGAACAAGGTAAGCCCGTATATCTCCATAAAGATACGGAAAGTAACCCGTAAGGGAAACCGATAGATGTGCGGGTAAGGAGGACGGAGAAAGCGAATGCCTTCTTGTAATGAGAAGGATAGAGAATATACTCACCCGAAAGGGGGCAGACTTCCGTCTGGTCTTATGTTGCAAGAGAATTAGCAGAATTTCTGAAAGGAGAAATGCAAATGTACGAGAAATCGTGTGCATCTTCAAATCACATTAAGAGCTGGAAGGATATTGATTTTGGAACAGCTGAATATGAGGTTAAGAAACTGCAGATGCGTATTGCAAAGGCTGTAAAGGAGAACAGAGTAGGAAAAATCAAATCCTTACAATGGACTCTGACTCATTCGTTTTATGCAAAAGCAATTGCTGTAAAAAGAGTAACAGAAAACAAGGGTAAAAGAACACCTGGAGTAGATGGCGTGTGTTGGATAAGTAATGAGGACAAATTTAACGCCATATTCACACTTCAGAGAAGAGGATACCAACCTCAACCGCTCAGACGAATCTACATTCCAAAGAAAAATGGAAAAAAGAGACCACTGAGTATTCCTACAATGAAAGATAGGGCAATGCAAACATTACACAAAATGGCACTGGAACCAGTCACAGAAACTCTGGCAGACGGCACTTCATACGGATTCAGACCCAACAGATGTGTTCAAGACGCTATAGAGCAATGTTTTGTCGACTTGGCTCGAAAAACAGCACCAGAATGGGTGTTGGAAGGTGACATAAAAGGATGTTTCGATAACATAAATCATGAATGGATGCAAAAGAATATCCCTATGGACAAAGAAATTTTGCACAAATTTCTTAAAGCTGGATTTGTGGAAAAGGGAAAACTCAATGCTACTGACCAAGGAACACCACAGGGAGGTACTATTTCACCGACGCTGTGTAATTATGTATTGGACGGATTAGAAAGATTATTGAAGAATAAGTTCAAACGGTATTGGTCGAAAGGTAGACAGATAAATCCAAAAGTAAATCTGGTGCGCTATGCAGATGATTTCATTATTACAGGAGCATCAGAGGAACTATTAAGAAACGAGGTACTACCTTTAGTAAAAGAGTTCATGCATGAAAGAGGATTAGAATTATCGGACGAAAAGACAGTTATTACGAACATACACGATGGATTTGACTTTTTGGGTTGTAATATTCGTAAATATGGGGATAAATTACTTACCAAACCATCAAAACAGAATGTTAAATCAATTATGCGTAAAATTCGTGGAACAATTAAGAAGTTCCGAACGGGCAAGCAATCCGATCTGATCAAATGCCTGAATCCTATTATCAGAGGATGGGTGAACTTTCAGAAGTATAACGTATCTTCGGTTGCATTTAGATATGTGGACTGGCAGACATTCAAGGCGCTATGGAGATGGTGCCGACGTAGACATAAAAACAAACCAGCCGCATGGATAAGAGATAAATATTTCCACAGAATCGGAAACCGTAGCTGGACTTTCTCTGAAAAGCTGACGGAGGATAATTATCTCGCATTAGTATATGCAACCGACACAAACATTACCCGTTTTACACGTATTAAAGCGGAAGCGAATCCCTACGATGAAATTTGGATGGAATACTTCGCTGAACGCAAAAATAAATCCTACAGCAATTTCAAATTTGTATACGAATGATATACAACCGGCTTATTGTGGCAGCAATAGGCTTTATAAGGCTTGAGCCGTATGATGGGAAACTATCACGTACGGTTCTTAGGGGAGGGAAGGACAGTAATGCTCTTCTCTTACCCGACTATGCATCGGTAGAGCTTCTGCATCATCCGGAACTTCGCGGAAAGCCTGTTGCAGTGGGAGGAGATCCGGAGGCAAGACATGGAATTGTGCTGACCGCTGATTATACGGCCAAGAGATATGGTGTAAAAACCGGAATGGCATTATGGCAGGCAAAACAGGTATGCCCGGACATAACATTTCTTCCCCCAAGGATGGACCTGTATCTCAGATTTTCCAGAATGGCACAGGAAATTTATGCTGACTATACAGATAAACGGGAACCATACGGAATTGATGAGTCCTGGCTGGACGTGACAGACAGTGCAACTCTCAAGGGAGACGGATTTCACATTGCACAGGAAATAAGCAGCAGGATGAAAAAAGAACTTGGCATTACGGTGAGCGTGGGTGTGTCGTTCAACAAGATTTTTGCAAAACTTGGTTCGGATTACAAGAAACCGGATGCCATTACTACTATGTATGAGGATGAGTTTCAGAGAAAAGCCTGGTGTCTTCCAGTTTCTGATCTGTTATATGTGGGAAATGCAACGAATAAAAAGTTATATAGCATGGGAATCCGGACTATCGGAGATCTGGCAAAATCTGATGAAACCCTACTGGTCAGAAAACTTGGAAAGATGGGAAGTATTCTGTGGGCTTTTGCTAATGGATATGATGAATCTCCGGTAAAGCTGGAAAACACATCAGCTCCGGTCAAGTCCGTAGGCAACAGTACAACAACTCCCAGGGATATGGAAACAGATGAAGATGTCAAGATTGTGTTATACATTCTGGCAGAAAGTGTAGCGGCAAGACTCCGGGAGAATGGTTTCCGGTGCCGGACTGTTGAGATCAGTGTCCGTGACAAAGAACTGTTCCATTTTTCAAAACAGGTAAAGTTACAGAATGCGAGCAATATCACCAAAGAGATTGCAGAGGCTGGATACAGGCTGTACAAAGACAACTACAGACTACCGGCGGATGATAAGGAGCTAAAAAGCAGCCGGCCAGAGTTCTTTCAAAAGCCACTGCGGAGCATAGGAATACGTGGAACGGATCTTGTGACAGATTATTTCTGGGAGCAGCTGGACATGTTCATGGATCCTCAGGCAAGAGAAAAACAGATGAAAATGGATGAGACGGTTGATATTATCCGCAAAAGATTTGGATTTTACAGTGTCCAGAGAGGGCTTATGTACCGTGACAGAATACTGTCAGCATGTGATGCAAAGTCTGATCATACGGTACATCCGCATGGGTACTTTGGATAGACAGGAGGGATTGAACTATTATGGAAAGCAGCAAGGTATATGTAAATGTCATGGCTGAATTTACAAATGACGGAAGGCTTCTACCAAGGAGCTTTATCTGGAAGGATGGCCATGTATATGAGATTCAGAAAGTAACAGATGTAAGAAGAGCGGCAAGCCTGAAAGCAGGCGGAGCCGGAATACGTTATACCTGTATTGTTGACGGAAAAGAGAGCCATCTTTTCTATGAGGACAACAATATGTGGTTTATGGAGGAGAGATAGCTTTTTAATGGTGTTATACCAGTCGAAAAGATCAGCAAGAAGGTCACAGGATGAATGGTGCGGACTTCGGCACATCGGAACTCATTTATCCAGAGAATATAATCATCAATGGTTTTCATTTCCCTTATCCGTTGAATGGTACGTAAATTGTACAATGTCAGGAGGACTTTGATGATGACTGAGAGAGTTAAGATGAGATATGTGAGCTGCCCGTCCTGCGGAAAGCAGCTGTTTAAGGTGGCGGGAAATTGCAGTGTTGAGATTACATGTGTGAGATGCAAGAAAGAAATCGTAGGGGTGGTGGATGAAATTTATATGAAGATATTTGAGAACTGCCGTGGAAAGGAACATGATCAGGAAAAAGCCAGCAGATACTCTACAGATATGGAAGCATTACGACAGCGGAAAAGAGCAATGTAGTAATAACATACAGAAAAGGTACAGAATATAGGAAAATATCCCCATAATCTGTCCTTGGTACAAATAATAAAAAATATTGATATGTGTTGGGTGTCTGGTTTTATTTGGAAAAAATCACGCTAATATGTCCAAAATCTTCCACATATTACTCGGTTCTGATTTATAGAAGAAAATAGTATTCTATTATGGATGAAATGGAAGGAGTAATATGTCGAACGATAACGATAAAGACCAGGAATATCAAAAGAATATGGGTAAACGTCTGAGAAAGATACGAAAAGAGAATGCACTGTCTCAGGATGATGTTGCGGATGCTCTTGGTATATGCACAAAGCAGTATCAGAGATACGAATATGGAGATTCTGCAATTTCATGTGAGAAACTGTCAATACTGGAAGAGTCTTTTCATTTTGATGTGCGATACATAGTAACAGGAAAGAGAGAGCAGATTGACATAGACAGATATGTTGTAAATATGCCCTGGAAGGAAAAACGCGATTTTTTTGAGAGAATGGCCAGATATGTACTCAGGATATTGAACAACACAGAGAAAGGAGAATAGACGGGGGAATCGTAATATTTATAGAGGAGTAGTGAAAAACCCGACTATTAGGATGGAAATGAGAAATGATAAACGAGATAATGAACACAGAATGATTCATTGTTCAGGCTGCGGAAAGTTTTTGGCAACATGTAAAGAAGTAATATCATTGAATATCATTTGTCCGAAATGCCGGACGGTTACGATTGCGGATCTGAAATCAGGGGAACTTAAGACAATCCGGGATCGGAGAAAAAATCAGATTTGAATAATATAGGCAGTATGAAAATATTGCACGAATAATAGATAACTGAATAAAATGAGCCAGTGGGCGGACCATCAGACTGGACAGAGGAGCCGGAACCTTGATTTCGGTAACACCGAGAATCCTTAAAGATGATCCCACTGCGCAAGAGTTTGTAAACGAGCTGAATATAGCAGAAGACTATAAGGAGCCTGCAAAACGGAAATATAACGAGAGATCGTTTTATTTTAATGCGTTTTGCAGGCTCTTTTTCTGTTCAATCATAAGACATGTTGTATTTCCGTTTGGGTTCCGGAAACGGAGAAAAGAATGAGAAATACAGATGCAGGAAATACAATGGGAACAAGGATCAGGGAAATGAGAAAGGCAGCAGGAATGTCACAGGAGCAGCTGGCAGAAATCCTGTGTACTAAGAAAGCAACGATATCAGCATATGAGAATGACCATATAGATATTAAAAGCAGCATTGTTCTGGAAATAGCAAAAGCCCTGAATTGCAGTGGATCATATCTGCTGGAAGGGAAAAAGGCAGAGGCACTGGATGCCAGAATAATGGATGCATTGCTGGAATTGAAAAATGACCAGATGAGAGAAGTTGCACTGAAACAGATTCAGGCACTGGCACTTCTTGGATAAAAGTACATTCTGAATAGACTTTTGTTTATTGTTTGGGGAACGATTTTTATTCCGTGTTTATCTACAATAATTCCTGTAAAGAAGAGTAAACGTACGAAAGCTCATGACATGCAGAAATAAAAGGAGTACAGCAATGACAGAAAAGAACCTTATCAGAGTATATACAGGAGCTACATCAGAGAAGCGTATAGATATCATTATCAAAAACTATACAAAATTCATTGGCATCGTGGACGGATATACAGACGGGATGCGCTACATGATCGAATGTGAAAAGGAAAGCAGCCACCGGCAGGCAGCCGGAGATCTTGGAGTAAGAGTCCAGACCGGAGGAATGACCAGTGATCCCACCGCAAGAAAAGCAATCAATAATGTTATTACAAGGGAAGCACTGATCAACTGTGATTTTTCAGGTAACGTACTGGACGGAGTGGACCAGGCAGAAGTATATATCAGGGATGCATACATTCTCAGGGATATGAGGAAAGACTATAACCTGTTTAACAGCCAGCTTGGGATTCTGGGAACAGAAAAGGAGACATTTACCAAGTATCTGCTGAAAGAAAAGACAATTTCGGATATTGCAGAGGATCAGGGAATTACCTATGAATCAGCGAGACAGCAGATGCAGAAAATAAAAGTCCGTATGAAAAAGCAGGTAAAGAGATTCATGGATGGACAGCCGGGAGGTATCGCATAATGGGAATGACAGCAGAGAATATTGCAGAAAAAAGATGCTATACCGTGAAGGAAGTACAGGAAATGCTTGGAATCAGCAGACCGACTGTATATGAGCTGTTGAAGAAAAATGAATTCCGCTGGATCCAGATTGGAAACAAATATCGTATTTCAAAGAAGAGTTTTGACGAATGGCTGGATCAGAAGTCCGAAACTATATAATTTACCTTCTAAATGATATGCAGACGTACATGTTATAGTGGGTGAGAAGGAGGCCGCAGTATGAGTGAAGCGAAGGATTTGACAGAGATAAGGCAACAGATTCAGCAGCGAAGTGCTGAGCAGAAGCTGACCCAGCGTAGTACCATGTCTGTGCCTGAAATGCGAAAGCTGCTAGGACTAAAAAAGACTGACAGTTACTGGCTGGTCCATAAAAATTTATTTAAGACTCAAATAATCGGTGGGATGATGAGAATTGACCTTGAAAGTTTTGAAAAATGGTATGCCAATCAGGTGAAGTATAAAAAAGTAGGCGGCGAAGAACCGGGAAAAGAGTTAAGGGAAAAATCTTATTCATTTAAGGAAGCAGCAAATATTCTGGGAATACATGACTGTGATCTGTACGATATTTGGAAAAATGAAAAGCTGGAGTATATTACAGTGGATTTTGTGAGGCGCATTCCGGTTGATATATTTGAAAAGTGGTATGCAGATCAGGATGTATACCGCAAGGTCACACATATTCCAACAGCAGAGGAGATGGAGAATGATTACATCTGTTTGCAGGATGCGGCGGATCTGCTTGGGATTTCACGGGAAAAATTGGCAAAAATCGCAAGGAGCGAAGAAATTGGAAGACTTCTGGATTCCACCATCTGCAATAATAAAAGGTGGATCACCAGGAAGAGTTTTCAGCTATTCCTTAATGCTCAGAATGTATATTACATCCTGGATGATGGGGATAAACAGGAAAAGAGTCAGATGTTACAGGAAAAAGATACAGTATCCTTGGAGATAAAAGAATATATATCCAGGCAGGAGGCAGCGGAGCTGGCCGGAGTGAGTGTATCGACAGTTACCAAATGGATGCAGTCAGGAGAATTCCAGTGTGTCGGAGCCGGAAAGGTTCTGAGGGTTCACAGGCAGCAGTTCCTGAACTGGTTGAATGAGCACAGGGAAGGAGTGATATAACATGGCATTTATCAGGCACCGGGGAAAGACATACTCTGTGGTATATAAAATCCTGGATGAGAATGGAGAAGAACATACAACATCTGAAACATTTGCTACGCAGAAAGAAGCAGATAAACGGAAAAAAGAAATTGAGTACAAGCAGTCTATCGGAAAATTTGAGGTTCAAAAGTGTGCAACATTGAAAGAACTGATTGAAGAATATGTGCAGATATATGGACATGACAAGTGGGGTGTTTCCACTTACTCTGGTAATGTGGCTCTGATAAATAATTACATTCTTCCTACAATTGGAGATACCAAACTGACGGGCATCAATACGCACTTTATGGAAAAGTATTATAAGGATCTTCTCAAAATGCCGGCGGTAAAGAGTACGAAGAATCCGGATGGGACAGGAACAATCACGGAAAGTACAGTAAATGAGATACATAAGGTGTTAAGAAGCTGTTTCCGCCAGGCGGTAAAGTGGGATATGATGGAAAAAAATCCGGCTGTGGATGCAACTGTTCCAAAAGCAAAGAAGCAGGAGCGTGAGATCTGGACAGCAGAGATGCTTATGCAGGCATTGGAAGCCTGTGATAACAAAATGCTCAAAATAGCATTTCATCTTGCATTTACGGCAACGCTCAGAATTGGGGAAGTGCTGGGGCTGACCTGGGATGCAATGGATATTTCAGAGGAGGCGATTGCAGCCAACCGGGCATATGTTTATATCAATAAGGAAGTAGAGCGTGTATCGAAACAGGCAGTGGAAGAATTGAACTCCAAGGATATCATACTGACATTTCCAAGTCAGAAGAAAAATAATAAAACAGTCCGGGTGTTAAAATCACCAAAGACGGATAGCAGCAAGCGAAAAGTGTTCATTCCGAAATCTGTGGCACAATGTCTGATCGATCTGAAAAAGGATCAGGAAGAAATCATTGAAGCACTGGGGAATGAGTATCAGAATTATAATCTGGTTATGGCTACAACTTTCGGACTTCCTATAGGGGACAGCTATCTGAGGACGAAGATGCAGGACATCATAGATGAACTGGGACTGCCTGATGTCGTATTTCACAGTCTGCGTCATACCAGTGTCACCTACAAGTTGAAACTCAGTGGAGGAGATATTAAAGCAGTCCAGGGAGATTCCGGCCATGCTCAGGCAGATATGGTAACGGAAGTGTATGGTCATATCCTTGATGAAGACCGAAGGAAGAATGCGGAGCTTATGGAGAATGCCTTTTATAATAAGGAAAATCTCAATCCGCAGATGAAAGCGCAGGATGAAGGCAACAGTACGATCACGGTGCCGGATGGAGTGGATGCGGAGCTGCTGATGAAAGTGCTGGGAAATCCGGAGATGGCAGCATTGCTTACATCATTGGCAAAGACAATGAAAGTATAATAAATAAGTAGAAAGACGATATTGTATAGATGGGAAAGTCTGTGCAGTATCGTTTTTGTACTATTAAGGGAAGATACTTTAAAAATATTATGTTGGAATACAGAAGGTAGATAATGGTTGAAGTAAAAATGTGATGATAAGAAGGCTGTATTTTGATAATGTCATATTCTAAGCTTCGAGAAAAATGTCCTCATTTTGCAATTGCCGTATTAGTAAAAGAAGAATATGGTAATGAGGATGTTGATATTATTTCGAAGTATCAAAAAAAAGAAATTGAATTGGCATATGAATTAAAGCCATTAATTTGGAACCCATCCCCAAGGGAAAAGGTATATATTAAAGAAAAAACTATTTTATAAACTTGAAGTAGCTTTAAAAGTTATTATATTTTAAATTTGGGAGAATGTAGGTAAATTGGAGTAAAATATGGTCAAAAATCCATCGACATCCGACCTCGCACACGTTATAATATAGATAATCTAATAAGAAAACAGTGTTATCATTACCGCATTGCTAAATGAGAATGGTAGCCATAAATATGAATTCGCAGGAACGGAATGGTTGAACCCTCAGGGTGACAGTGTCACTCATTTGTCAGTGAGAGATGCTTAACTTGGATGGTTTTCAGTTTTCTTATTTTGACATGGATTTACAGGAAAGTCAGTAAAATCAAGTCTTTCCTTGACTTGTATTAACTTAAAATTATATAGGTTTCCAGTAGGGACTTGAACTCCTAAAAATCATCTTCTTCATAATAAGCTACAGGGTTATAATCAGTGATTCCATTAAGCACCGGTGTTTGTCTGGTTGCAAAAAGAAATCTGTTGCGAAAGTGCTCAAAGTTGCGGAAGCCTCTGCCCAGTCGCTTTAAATCTTTTACTTTGCGGTTAATGGATTCGATGGGACCATTAGATAAACGTGCATCATAAATTTTGCCGTTGCCGATTTTTTCGACCATAATAAATGAATTAACAATAGGGTCTTCGAATTTTTTCAATAAAGATGCAAAGTCACGAAATATTTCAAACTGTGAGCTTTTGTATGTCTGAATCAATTCTTTCAATTCGTTCCGTGCAAGGAGTGGATTTCCGCCGTTTCGCGAATTAAACTGTACGTACATCTCTTTTAAGTCTCGAAAATCTTTCAAGTTTGGATCAATTCGAAAGAGAGCATCTTCGTAATCATAGGTGTTCATTAATACATGAAAATGGGAATCCATGCGAGGGTCACTGTGGTACCGGATGTTGGACTGATTGGACAGAATTAACCATCTGTATTTTTGCAGAAGGTATACTTCGTCTGATGGCGGAAGTGAAACAGGTCGTTGCTGTTCATAGGAAAGCTTGTCCTGATATTCACGGTCGCGTTGCCTGTATTTTTTTAGAAGCTGCCGTATGTAGTTGTCAATAGAGCGTGTAATCCATTGAATTACATGAAAGGAATCAACAACAGGGACTGCATTGGGGAAGTACTTTTCTACATAGGCAATGTAAGGATTGTACATGTCGGAAATAAGGTATTTTACCTGATTCCGTTCTGTTGCAGGGATTGAGACAAAGTATGGTTCCGTTACGGAAGTTCTTCGGCTGCGAAGCAAGTCAATGGGATTACTGGTATGGAAATCCTGGATGACCAATGCGTATTTACAGTCATCATCCATATCTAGGTGAACTTCATCAATGGAAATGGCATCTGTAAGAGGAAGCCTGTCCAGCTTGACATAACGGTCAAAGATTTCATGCACATATGTGTCAGACATATGGAATCTTTTAGCGATAGATGCGGATGTTTCTAAAAGATTTCGATATGCCTCTACAATGAGCATGTCAGTTGCATTTGTAGTTCTACGTCCCTTGTTAACAAAGCGGAAGGATTCATTAACTTCATACAGACAGTCTGGATTGGAACAACGCCAGCGGCGCTGTTTGAGTAGCAGAATCAAGGAATAACCATCCTGAAGAATGGGATGGTTAATAGTCCTTTTCTTTACACCACGAGAGTGCATGCGAAACCCACAGATTGGACAATAGCTGGCAACAGGTGGAGTTTCGATAATAAGAGTTTTGGTTTGACCTTCAATAATAATGTCTGAAATTTTTATATCAGAGTCTTCAAGGTCTAGTAAATCTGTGATATTATTCATTTGTCCTCCTTTGAAATTTTATTTCCGCAAAACAATCATAAATGAGGCAGGACAAAAAAGAAACAGGGTAGATTAGCTTGTGTAATACGAGCTAACATACCCTGTTTTTATTATAAATATAGGTTCAAACCCTAACGATAAACCCTAAAACCAGACCCTACTGAAAGACCCTACTGAAGAACCCTAACGAAAGACCCTAAAAAGTAAAGACCCTAAAAAACTTTGAATACCCAAACTAAAACCAGCATTAGAGAATGAATAGCTCTTCTGCTGGTTTTATTTTTGTGTTTCAAAATAAGTTTCATGAACTATCAATGAGAGTTAATGCATGAAACTAGATATGTATGGTATTTTTCTGTTATCGAGAGGGAGGCAAGAGATTATGAATGATATTAATAACAATAAGCTGACAGAGAAAATAATGGAGGTATACAAAAAGGATAGTAGAGCAGCTGAGATATTGGCGAAGGAGTTGACATACAGATGTCCAAAACAGCTATATGTAAATATTCGTGAATGGATAAATGGCGAAGAGATTTCTGATATCTATATTGGAAATTATTCAATCCCATTTATTTTGTGTTTATGGGGAAGAGATGATTTCGTAAGGGCACTAGATGTAATGATTGAATTAAGTGAAGGGCATGTTAAGCAGGCAGAGACGAAAATCTGGGATATGCGGAGGTAGTATGTTATGGAATATAAAATTCATTCTACCCGATATAAAGATCTTAGTGATGATCATCTTTATTCAATGTACAGAGAATCAAATTATAGCAAATTAAAAGAAGATGAGAAGCTTGATCTTGTACAGGAAACGGTAAATCGTGATGCACTTGAGAGAGGGGAAATAAGTGCGCCAGAAGTACGGTTTGTAGATTTACCGGTAAATGAAAGTGGAAATTCTATAGATGGAATAATTAATATCAATAGAGATATGGCTGTTTATGGAGTTCAAAATTATGAGTATAAAGGTAAAAATATACATCACGATATTGCTGACTATAACATGCAGACACTTAATACTGCAATTCATGAGAATGTACACTGCTTTCAAGAACAGGTAATTGATGGGACGATTGATATTGAGGATGTGCAATTAAAACAAGAGTATCAGGCGAATGAGTTTACATGTTCATTGATTAATATAAATGGAAAGACTCAATTAGGGTGTCAATATCTTATGGGAGAGAGCGCACTTGGATATTATATGTATTATTTCCAGGCGACAGAAAGAGATGCATATATTAATGCTGAAAAAAAGACAGGCATGATAATAAGTCAATTGATTCAAAAGTATGGGAGCGAATTATCTTTTGATGAATATGAGAAATCATTAGAGAGTAATGGTTATCTGGCAAGAGAAAGTGAAGCAATAAAAATATTTAATAATCCTAATATTGTAAAGGATATAAATCAGGTCTTACAAAACCAGTGCTATGGTACTGATGTGCAGGTTGATCAAAGAACAGAGAATATGGTAAAAGCAGAAATGATGGCATCTTATAACTTTTTAACAGATAATTTTTCAGCAAATAGGGAGGAGAAAACCATGTCATTTAATCCAAAATCAGTTAGTTTAGAAGAGTACAATCAAAAATTAAGAGACTCTGTAAATGCTTATTATAATCATGCAATTAACGATCCTAATATTTCAAAGGAAGAAGCTGTTCAATCAACTAGTGAGATGAGTGAGAGATATTTAGATGCTGCACAGGAATTTCAAAATGAGCAGTCGCAAGGCAATGAGATCACCTCGGGTTTCGATGTATCCGAAATAACTGAGAACAGTATAGAGTACGATGGTGGAGTAGAGGATGATTGTGGAATAGAGGATGATGGCTTGAGTTTTTAAGGAGGTAGGTATGTCTTTTGATTATAGGAACAAGTATCTGGAAACAATAGGAGAGAATGAGAAAAATAATGGTGTATATTCAAAAACTATATTTGGACAGGATATACAAGAGAATCCGGTACCAGTATGGACTTCAGATAAATTATCAAATCCTTATGTCGTTTTTAAAGACTCTAAATCGAAAAAATCAATCGGAATAAGCCGTGATAAACTGGCACTTGGAATGTTGGCACTTGGAGTGCCGGGAAGTGGAAAAACAAATTTTTTTAATATTAATCTCAATAGAATATTAGAGACAATGGAGAATGATGATGTCATTGTAATATTTGATACTAAAGGAGATTATCTTTCGGAGTTTGGAAATAAGATACCTGAATCGGAGAAAATAGTTATTGGAAATGGGGAGGAGTATCGGAATATTACAAATTACCATAATATATTTGCAGAGATCATGCCTAGGGGAGCAGATGGGAAGTTGGTATATTCTTATGATTCTGATGTGGATGCTTTAGATATTTCAAAGCAATTATTTAGTAATATGAAGAGTGAATCTCAGCCAATATTCCCTGCAATGTCGGAGCAGATATTTGCGGCGGTGCTTATATATTATATGCGCACATTTTGGAAGAATGACCAATCAAAACTAAATAATAGAGATTTAATACATTTTTTTTCTTCGGGTACAAACGAAGATTTAAAAAAAATCTTTAATCTTGATTATATGCGAGATCAGAGGAGCTGTATGGATTATATTGCCGGTAAAAATAATCAGACACAAGGTGTAAACAGTTATATTGGTTCGATATTGAGAACGATGTTCATCGGCCCTTTTAAAGAGGGAAATCATGATAGGGAATTTTCAATGAGGGATGTTATGTATGGGAATCAGAAAAAGGTTGTATTTATCGAATATGATTTGCAAAAAGGATATGCGCTTGCTCCTATGTATGGTCTTATTATTGACAGAGCTCTTGCATATGCGCTTGGTGGGAGAGGAGAAAATAAGAAGAATAAGTATTTTTTGTTAGATGAAATGCTTCTTTTACCTAAATTAATGCATATACAGGATAGTGTTAATTTTGGTAGATCACAAGGAGTGAAGGTTATGTGCGGTTTGCAAAATATAATGGGTCTCGAGGATTTGTATGGCGAGGATGGTGCAAAAAATATTTTGGCATCATTTCAGAACATGGTAGTTTTTCGGGTAAATGATTTTGACACCAGACAGTTTGTAATTCAACGATTAGGAAAAAATTATTCAAATCATTCGTTGTCAGCACAGCAGGAAAATATGAATGTTCAGAGAGAAGGGAATACTATAGAAGATTGGCAATTGCTTTCTCTAAAGTTGGGTGAGGCGGTTGTATTGCTTGAAGGAGAGTCACCATTCTTTTTTACAATGCCGCTTTATAAGTGAAACAAGATAAAAGAGAAGGAAAATTGTTATGAATAATAAAAATATGATAATACGTGAATGTGAGCATATGAACAAAACTAGACAAGTAAAATATGGACAGGTTTCCTGTAATGAGTTCTTTAATACTATTCAGGGAGATTTGCTTATTTCGGGAA
>OIBQ01000045.1_pt1 | contig 56431 bp, 47 predicted proteins | sample 1581051 | NCBI WGS metagenome assembly OIBQ01 (sample SAMEA3882511, study PRJEB24775) | human gut metagenome | biome: human-associated habitat; feature: intestine environment; material: feces | place: Netherlands | collected 2009/2010
ACAGGCAGGTTCGGATTTGGCTGAACCGTCGGCGGCACCGGAATGATCTCCGTTTCCTCCGGCTGCTTCGGCTCGTCACCCGTCAGGCGGCAGACCTCCGCCGTCTCGGCATCGACGCTGCACACATAGTGCCGCTCGCCGTCCGTGAGTGCGAACTCCATGACCATTTCCCCGTCGATGAGCGTGAAGCGCATGCTGGCCTGCGTGACATCGTCCGCAGTCAGGCCGCAGCGCTCGAGCGCCGCCTGCAGCGCCTCGTTATACGGAATGTAGGCGCCGGTGCTGGCAGCACCGATCGACTCCATGCCGGCAAACGCCACGTCATTGGAGGCCGCCAGAATGTTCAGATCGTTGATCGGCAGGCTGACCAGCTCCTCGCCGGAAAGGTCCTGCACCTGGTCGCTGATCTGCCGGATCAGCATCGCCTTGCCGGCGCTGACACCCGCGGCAGAGGCATAAGCCTCCAGCTCCGGATCCACCTCCAGCACCTGAGCAAGGACCGCAGGGTCCATGCCGCAATCCGTCTGGGCGCTTTCCACGGCCGCAGCCAGCCGGTCGCGCAGACGCGCATCGCCCTTGCCGGCCTCGACCGTCACGAGGACGGAGTTCGTATCTGCCGATAGATAGCCATCTGTCTGCATTGCGGCGACGATCTCGTCCGCCGCCGTCTGCAGGGGCTGATTGCGCAGCTCCAGATCGTCGAGCACAAACTGGGCGTCCGGGTTGCACGCGCGTGCGGACAGGACCCGGCCGAGCTTGTTGACCGTCAGCTCGATGCTGGGGTTGGCGTCGAGCGTAGCGACGCCTCCGGGCACCTGCGTGGCATACAGCCCACCGCCGAGCACGGCCAAGAAGAACACCGCCGCCGCTGCGACCCAGCGCTTCCACGCGCCGCGGCGACGTCCGCGCTCCGGCATCGGGACGACCTTCTCCTCCTCCGGCTGCTGCGCCGGGGCCTGCACACGCGCCAAGATGGCGCTCCAGCAATCCGGCGTCTCGGCAACGACCTCGGTCCGCAGCTGTTCCAGCAATTCCTTATCGGTCAAGATCGTCACCTCCCATCGAATTGCGCAGCTTTCCAAGCGCACGGTTATAGCGAGAAATGGCTGTTGCCTGCGGGATCCCCAGCAGGTCAGCAACTTCTCTGTGCTTAAGCCCGGACAGCGCATGCAGCATCACGATCTGCCGCTCACTGTCTGTGAGTGTATGTAACACTTTCTCAAGCACCATATGATTCTCTGTCACCTGATAGGCATCATGCGTATCTTCCACATGAAACAGCTCATCAAAAGACAGGTTTTTGTTTTCCGCCTTGCGCAGGCGCATCAACGCCAGGTTGCGCGCAATCGTCAGCAGCCACGCCATCGGTTTGCCCGACGGCTGATAGCCCGGTGCCGACTGCATCACGCTCACAAACGTATCCTGCATCACATCCTCAGCCGCCGTCGGATCCCGAAGGATGGACAGCGCAAAGCCGTAAATGGAAGCGGACGTCTGGCGATACAGCGTTTCCAGCGCAGCGGTGTCACCCCGCGCTATGCGCAGGATGAGCGCATCATCCGGCGGTCGGCCATCGGCCGCACATATACCGGAGACGTGCTTGTCGTCATTTCGCATATTTGATTACCCCACATGAGAATAATGCCCGAAAACGAAATTTAATGCATAAAAAACAATTTTCCGCAAATTTTCTTCTCAAAAAATCCGTTTCCGGGCCGCGCGATCTTCTTAAAGGAATAGTTTACGTGAAAAAAAACGGTTTGTAAAGCGATTTACCACAATTTGCGTCCTTTCACGCAGAATTTACGTCTCCGTATCCGGCGGCGCCGTCATCTCAAGCGCGTGATTAAGCACCACGCCCAAAATGAGCAGCAATCCGAAGGCCTGGAACCAGAACAGCAGGATCACGACCGAGGCGAGAGATCCATACACAAGTGAATATTTTGTGCTGCGGCCGATCAGCCACGACAGCAGGATACTCATGCACACGATCGCCACGGCGGAAAACACCGCGCCCGGGAGCACCCGGTGCTGCGGCCGGCGCGGCGTGGTGAGCCGGTAGAGGATCAGGATCATCAGCAGCAGGATGGCAAACAGGATCAAAAACCGCAGCCACGTCCACGACCAGACGATGCTCACATGCGGCAGCAGCGCATCGAGCCAGAGCAGAAAGTGCTTGCCGGTCAGCATGAGCAGCACGCACAGGTACAGCACCAGCAAAAACGCCACGGAAAAAATCACGCTCACGATCGTACTGCGCACAATGCCGAAGCGCTTGGCGCCGTGGATCTCGCCGACGATGGCGGCCATGGCGCGAAAAGCGGCCGATGCGCTCGTGATCATGACCAGCAGGGCGGCAAAGAACATGACCTCGCTCGTATTGCCGGACACATAGGTCAGAAACTCCGACACGAGCGCCTGCGTCTCGCGCGGGAGCACGAGCGTCTCGACGATGCGCAGCACGGCAGCCGGATCGCGCAGGATGAGCGCGAGCAGGTCGTACATGCAGATAATGGCCGGGAACAGCGCCATGACCATGCAGTAGGCGAGCTCGGCCGCCGAGCGCGTCACGCGCCGGGCGAGAAACGTGTCCGCCATGGACATCAGGACTCGGGTAATGCGCCAGTTTTTCAAGCGGCTGCCTCCTCCGGTGGAATGCAAAAACCGCCTTCACGGGAGCGAAGGCGGTTTTTATCAAAATATGTCGAATTACTTGGAATTGAAGATCTTGAAGATGCTGTCAAACGGGTCTTCCTCCGCGGGGGCGGCAGTGTCCGCAGCCGGGGCAGCGGCCGGGGCCGGAGCAGCCGGAGCGGCCGGGGCAGCCGGCACGGCAGTCTTGGCGGCAGTCGCCGCGGCCGTGTAGAGGCCGGTGGCGGGAGCCGAAGCCGGAGCGGCAGCAGCCTGCTCGGTCTGCGCCTTGCCCGGCTCGTCAAAGCCGGTGGCGATGACGGACACACGGATCTCGTCGTCGAGCGAGGGATCGAAGCTCGCGCCGAAGATGATGTTGGCATCCGGGTGCGCAGCCTCCTGGACGAGGTTTGCAGCCGTCTCGACATCCTCCAGGCCCATATCCTCGGAGCCGGTGATGTTGATGAGCACGCCGCGCGCACCGTTGATGGACGTCTCCATGAGGGGGCTGGCCACGGCCATGCGGGCAGCGTCCTCCGCCTTGCCCTTGCCGGCGGCACGGCCGACGCCCATGTGGGCGAATCCGGCGTCCTTCATGACGCAGGTGACGTCCGCAAAGTCGAGGTTGATGAAGCCGGTGTTCTTGATCAGATCCGAGATGCTCACGACGGCCTGACGCAGGACATCGTCCGCGATCTCGAAGGCGTTTGCCAGCGTGACCTTCTGGTCGGTGGCGAACTTCAGCCGGTCGTTCGGGATGATGAGCAGGGAGTCCACCTTGCCCAGCAGCTCGTTGATGCCGACCATGGCCTGATCCATGCGGCGCTTGCCCTCGAACTTGAAGGGCTTGGTGACGACGCCGACGGTCAGGATGCCGGCCTCGCGGGCAATGTCCGCGATCGTGGGCGCTGCGCCCGTGCCGGTGCCGCCGCCCATGCCGGCGGTGATGAAGACCATGTCCGCATTCTCCAGGCTCTTGGCGATGTTGTTGCGGCTCTCCTCGGCGCTGCGCTTGCCGACGTCGGGATCGCTGCCGGCGCCCTGACCATGGGTCAGTTTCTCGCCGATCTGAATCTTCTGATCTGCGCTGGAGACGGCCAGAGCCTGCTTATCTGTATTGACAGCCACGTACTCAATTCCCTGAGTGCCGGACTTAACCATGCGGTTTACGACGTTGTTGCCGGCCCCGCCGACGCCAACGACCTTGATGGTGACGACATTTTCCGGACCGGACTCGGTAGCAAAGGACATATTCGGTTCCTCCCTGTTGTTTCTATTTGTATCGGCAGCCGGCGCGTGCGCGCTCTGAGAGCCGTTTTTTGGCGGGTTTCGCTTCTGTTTGTTCTTATTCTTTCCCATTTTATATCGTTTTCCTTATCAGGTCAATCTTTTTTTGTGAACAATCAGCCGGGGCTGAAATGCGCGCGTTTGTCGATCGACAGGTCGATGGTGCCGGCGTCGCTGTCCGTGAGCTGGGAGACCGCGCTCTGCAGCATGCCAAATTTGTACTCGACATTTTCATTCGCGCCGAGGCGCACCGTGAACCGCCCGTCATAGGTAAAGCCGGGGTTCGACGCATCCGACAGGTCGATGACCGTGACCTTGGACGCCATGTCGCGCGTGAGCAGCTGGCCGAGGATCGCCGCCAGATACGTGACCTTCGGCGCGTCGGCCTCGCCGGCATTGAGCACCTCGCCGGCCTTCGGTTCGACCGGCGTGATGCCGTCGACCCGGGCAAGACCGGTCAGCTCGCTCTCCGTGACGGACTTGAGCAGCTTGCAGTTCTGGTCCACGACCCAGTAGCCGTCGTCCGCTTGGACGTAGGCCATGGCGCTGCTCTCCTGGATCGTGATGGTGACGCGGTTGGGCAGCGCGCGCGTGACCTTCGCTTTGTCCACATACGGCAGCTTGCTGAAGATACGGCTGGCGGCCGCGAAGCGGTTGATGAAAAACAGATTGTCGCCCGTGCCGATGCCGGAGGCCTCGACGACCTCCTCGGCCGTGTAGATGGAGTTGCCCACCACCTCGACCTTTGCGACACGGAAAAATACGCTCATGCCCAGGACGAGCGCCGCACAGATCAACAGAAAGATCAGCGGCTGCAGCAGCGACCTGCCCCGGCCGCCGGACGGGCGGCGGGGCCGGCGCGCGCGGCGCGGCCCGGGCTGCTTCGATTGTTTCATAGGCAGGTGATTCCTTTCACTGCGGCGGGACACAGCGCACGTCGGCCCCAAGCGCCGACAGGCACGCATCGAAGCGGTCATAGCCGCGGTTGATATAGCCGTTGTCGAGGATCTCGGTCTCGCCCTCGGCGGAGAGGCCGGCCACGATCATGGCCGCGCCGCCGCGCAGGTCGCTGGCCGTGAGCGGCGCGCCGGTGAGCCGGTCGACGCCAGTAACATACGCCACACGGCCCTCGATGCTGACGGCCGCACCCAGACGCCGGAACTCCTCGGCATGACGATAACGGTTGGTGAAGATGTTTTCGGTGAACACCGTGGTGCCCCCGGCCTTCAGGCAGGCGGCCATGAGCGGCGGCTGCGCATCCGTGGGAAAGCCCGGATATGGCTGCGTGACGACCGGCCGCGGCGCCGTGAGCCGCCCGGTCGATGTCAGGCGCACGGTGGACGCCGTTTTGATTATAGCACACCCCGCCTCGGAAAGCGAGTCCAGAACGGTCAAAAAGTGGTCCGGGTCGACGCCCTGCAGCTCCACATCGCCGCCGCAGGCGGCTCCGGCGCACAAAATCGTCGCCGCAACGATGCGGTCCGGCATGATCGTGTGCTCCACAAACGGCTGCGGCCGGAAGCCGCTGACCGTGACCGTCGACGTGCCGGCGCCGGAAATATCCGCGCCCAGCTTGCGCAGGTAGCACTGCAGGTCGAGGATCTCCGGCTCGCGCGCGGCGTTGCAGATGACCGTCTCCCCCACCGCCGCGCAGGCGGCCAGCATGGCGTTTTCCGTCGCGCCGACACTCGGAAACGGCAGCAGGATGCGCCGCCCCTTCAGCTCGTGCGCGCTGCAGACGATGTCCCCGCCGCGCTCCGTGACCTCCGCGCCGAGCGCACGCAGTGCGTCGAGGTGCAGATTCACAGGCCGCGGGCCGAGCTCGCACCCGCCCGGCATGGACAGGCTTGCCGTCCCGAAGCGCGTGAGGATCGCCCCGAGAAAAATGACCGAAGAGCGCAGCTCCCGCATGAGATCGTGCGGGATAAAGTCGCGGTTCATGCCGCGGGAATCGATGCGCACCGTGTCCCCGTCGCGCTCCGCCGTGCAGCCGAGATGGCGCAGGATGCGCAGCGTGATCGTCACGTCCTTCAGGTCGGGCACGTTGTGCAGAACCGTCTCACTGCCGGCGAGCACGGATGCCGCCATGATCGGCAGCACCGCATTCTTGGCGCCCTGCACCCGGGTGCTCCCGGTCAGTCTGTTTCCGCCGTAAATGTGCCATATGCTCATAATCTTTCCTCCGCACAGCAAATTCATGCCATCCTATGCAGAGAAACGCGAGATTGTCATTTTCCGTGCCGGTCGGCCAGCTTCAGCACCAGATCGGCAATGCGCTCGGCAGCATCGGCAGCGCCGGCGGCGCGCATGTTCTCCGCCATCTGCGCAAGCTGTGCAGGGTCGGCGAGCAGGTCGCTGACGAGGTTATACAGATCGTCCGCCGTGAACGCGCCCTCGAGCAGCACCTTGGCCCCGCCTGCGTGCTCGAGCACGCGCGCGTTGCGCTCCTGATGGTTGTTCGTGACGTTCGGCGACGGGATGAGGATCGCAGGCTTGCCGATGCACGTGAGCTCCGCGAGCGTGGACGCGCCCGCGCGGCAGAGCACGAGATCGGCCGCATCCATCACGAGCGGCATGTCGTAAATATACGGCCGCACGTCCATACCGTGCGCGGCGAGATCGGCCGGGCACTTTTCGAGCAGGGCCGTGTGCATCTTCTCATAGCCGTTGCGCCCAGCCGAATGGATGAGTGCGAACGGCGCATCCGTGACGGCGGCGCGCGTGATGAACGCCGTCATGACCTCGTTCATGTACGATGCGCCGAGCGAGCCCCAGACCGACACGACCAGCGGCTTGTCCGGGTCGAGCCCGAGCTGGCGCTTGGCCTCCGCCTTGGAGCAGGCCGTGAACGCGCCGCGCACCGGCGTACCGGTGACGACGACCTTTTCCTGCTCGCTGTAGTGCTGCTTACTCTCCTCGAAGCCGACGAGAATGCGGTCGACCGCGCCGGCAAGCATCTTCGTCGTCAGGCCGGGCACGGCATTGGACTCGTGCACGATGGTCGGGATGCCGAGCTGCGCCGCCGCCTTGAGCACGGGGTAGCAGACATAGCCGCCGGTGCCGATGGCGATGTCGGGCTGAAAGTCCTCGATGATCTTGCGTGCGTCCTTCGTCGCCTGCCGCGCATTGTGCAGCGAGCGGAAGTTATACGCGATCTCCGACGGCTTGAGGCTGCGGTGGATGTTCGTGACCTCCACGGTCACGATGTCGTAGCCCGCGCGCGGGACGAGGTCGGTCTCCATCTTGCCGTTGGCGCCGACGAAGAGGATGCCGCAGTCGGGCATCCGGTCGCGCAGGACGCCCGCGACCGCGAGCGCGGGGTTGATGTGGCCTGCGGTGCCGCCGCAGGTAAAGAGAAAGTTCATAGCAATGCCTCCCAGGATCAAATAACGGAAATCGGGCAGTCCGCGCCGAAGGCCGCCGCGGGCTGCCGGATATGCTTTACAAAATCAGGTGCTAGCGCGCTTTTTTCGTTGGAATGTCGCGCGAGATGCTCAGGATGATGCCCATCTCCCCGAGCTGCATGAGCAGCGCCGTGCCGCCGTAGCTGAAAAACGGCAGCGAGATGCCTGTGCAGGGGATGAGATTCGTGACGACCGCGATGTTCAGAAACACCTGGATCGACAGCAGCGTCGTGATGCCGACGCCGACGAGAAAGCTGTAGCGGTCGGGCGAGTGCGCAGCAATCCAGTAGCCGCGGCAGATAAGCAGCGCGAACAGGATCAGGATCGCGATGGCGCCGACATAGCCGAGCTCCTCGCAGACGATGGAAAAAATGTAGTCATTGTGCTCCTCGGGCAGATAGAGGTACTTCTGCCGGCTCTGGCCAAGGCCGAGGCCGAGAAAGCCACCCGAGCCGATGGAATACAGCGACTGCACGATTTGATAGCCGGCAGCGCTCGTATCGGCAAACGGGTCGCGCCAGGACACAATGCGCTTATGCACATAGGGCACGAACTTGCTCGCGAAAAGCAGCAGTGCGCCCGCGCTGCCCATGCCGACGAGCAGGTACGAAAGCTTGATGCCGCCGACAAACATCATCACGATCGCGAGCGCCATGATGATGATGGACGCCGACAGATGCGGCTCGAGCATCAGCAGGCCGACAATGATGACCGTGACGACCATGAACGGCACGACGCCGTAGCGGATCGTCTGCATCTGGTCTTTGTATGTGCAGATCATGCTCGAGAAAAACAGCACGACCGCGATCTTCGCGATCTCCGAAGGCTGAAATGTCGTAAAGCCGAGACTCAGCCACCGGCGCGCGCCGCCGCCGACCACGCCGACGTGCGGGATCCAGACGATGGCGAGCAGGAAAATGCTCACGCCCAGCAGCGCGAGTGACCAGCGGCGGTACGTCGCCATGCGCACGTGGGAAAACAAAATCATACCCACCACGCCGGCCACGGCGAAGCCTGCCTGCCGGACGAAGTAGTACGTCGGCGACTTGCCCTGCGCATAGGCGCGGGCAAAGCTCGACGAGAGCACCATGATGACGCCGATCATCAGCAGCAGCAGCGTGAGCACGAAAAACGGCAGGTCGAAGCTGCCGCGCTGCGGACCGGCAGCCGCGCCCGAGCGGCGCGCGGGAAGTCTCAGATCAGAAATATTCATGCAAGCACCTCCCTGCACCGCGGCGCGTGCATCACACGCCGAAGCGGTGGAACACGCCGATAAACGACAAAACTGCAAACAGCACCGTCACGCCGGCAAACAGCGCCACGATCTGCGTTTCTTTCCACTTGTGGCCCGTCCAGCCGCCCATCTCGAGATGGTGGTGGAACGGAGACATCTTGAACACGCGCTTGCCGTGCGTGAGCTTGAAGTAGCCGACCTGGATGATGTCCGACAGGGCCTCGATGATGTACATGATGCCGAGCGTCACGAGGATGAGCGGCATATCGTAGGCAAAGGCCAGCGCCGCGACCGCGCCGCCGAGAAAGAGCGAACCCGTGTCGCCCATGAACACCTTCGCCGGGTGGAAATTATAGATCAAAAAGCCCAGCAGGCCGCCGGCAATGCCGGAGGCGAACACACCGAGGGACAAAAACCGTTCGCCCCAGAGGATGGAGATGACGGCAAAGAAGATGCACACCGGCATCGTCGTGCTCGCGGCGAGGCCGTCCACACCGTCGGTGAGGTTCACGGAGTTGACCGTGCCGACGATGACGAAGGCCGCAAAGATGACATACAGCGGCTCGGAGATCGGCACCGTCTTGTTCCAGAACGGGATGTACAGGCTGTCGAGCGCGACATAGCCGAAGCGGCGCATGAGGAAAATGAACGCCACGGCCGCCGCCAGCTGCAGCAGCAGCTTCTTGCCGGCCGTCAGGCCGAGATTCTGTTTTTTCTTGAGCTTTTCATAATCGTCCAGAAAGCCGATCGCGCCGAACACGAGCGCGAACGCCAGACAAAACAGGTGGCCGTATTCGCCCTCGGCCATGCACTCAAAGCCGACCGACAGGCACACGACCGCGATCGCGGCGATGAACATCAGCCCGCCCATGGTGGGCGTGCCCTGCTTGGACATATGCCACGTGGGGCCGTTTTCCTTGATGCTCTGGCCCGCCTTGATGCGTTTGAGATACGGGACCAGGAAAAATCCGACGACGGCCGACACCGCAAATGCGATGACGAACGCCAGTATCAGCTTCAGTGTCATTTCTCTCTCTTCCTCTTCTCGAGTATTTCGGCAACGATCTCGCGCTCGTCCATGTGCACTTTCGTCTTGCCGATGATCTGGTAATCCTCATGGCCCTTGCCGCAGAGGATGATGACATCGCCGGGGCAGTGGTTCTCGATCGCGTAGGCGATGGCCTCGCGCCGGTCGGGCTGCACGACGTAGGGCGTGCGCGTCTCCTTGAGGCCGGGGAGAATGTCGGCGATGATCGCCTCCGGGTCCTCCGTGCGCGGGTTGTCGCTCGTGACGATGACAAAGTCCGCCTTCTGACCCGCGATGCGGCCCATCTTCGGGCGCTTGCCGCGATCCCGGTCGCCGCCGCAGCCAAAGAGGAACACGAGCCGCGCGGGCGCAAACTCGCGCACCGTCGTGAGGATGTTGTCAATAGCGTCGGGCGTGACGGCGTAGTCGATGAGGATGGTGTAGTCCCCGTCGGTCTCGAGCACCTCGGCGCGGCCCTTGACGGGCTTTGCCGTGTCGAGCGCGGCCGAGCAGTCGTCGAGCGGTATGCCGAGCGCGCAGGCGCAGGCAATGACGCTCAGCGCGTTGTAGACCGAGAACATGCCGGGGATGCCGAGGCGCATGCGCGCGATCGCATCGCCGTGCATCGCGACGAAGCGCACACCCGACGCGCTCAGGCGGATGTCCTTGGCCACGAGGTCGGCGTCGTTGCGCTTGGCGGAGTAGGTGTGCATCGGGCATTTGGCGCGCTCGATCATGATGTGCGCCCACTCGTCGTCGGCATTGACGATGCCGACATCGCTCTGCGCGAACAGCAGCGCCTTGGCCTCGGCGTAGGCCTCCATGGTCTTGTGGAAGTCCAGATGGTCCTGTGACAGGTTCGTGAAGATGCCCACCCGAAAGCGGATGCCCTCCACGCGGTGCAGCACCAGCGAGTGGGACGACACCTCCATGACCGCGTACGTGCAGCCGGCGTCGACCATCCGGCGCAGGAGCTTTTGCAGCTCGTAGGCGTCGGGCGTGGTGTGCTCGGTGTGCAGCACCTCGTCGCCGATGATGTTCGCATTCGTGCCGATGAGGCCGACCTTCGTATGCAGGCACTGCTCAAGCATGTGCTTGATGAGCGTGGTGACGGTGGTCTTGCCGTTCGTGCCGGTCACACCGATCATGGTCAGCTCTCGCGACGGGTTATCAAAAAATTCGCAGCAGATGCGCGAGAGCGCAAGACGGCTGTCGGCCACGAGGATATACGGGATATCGACCTCCGGCTTCTTCTGGCAGAGCACGACGGCCGCACCGCGCTCGACGGCTGCGCCGATGAACCGGTGCCCGTCGGACTCATACCCGCAGACGGCGGCAAACAGGTCGCCGGGCTGCGTGGTGCGCGAGTCGAAGCTGATGTCCCGGATGTCCAGCTCCGGATCGGCGGTGCATTCGCACACGTCCAGAACGGACAGCAGTCGCTTGAGTTTCATAAAGGGTACCTCCGTTGATCGTCAGTATCGGCCAAGCATGCCCGAATCGGTCGTCACGAGCGTGACCTCCACGACCGTGCCGTGTTCGAGCTCGGCCCCGGCGGCCACGGCCTGCCCGGAGATCTTCTGGGAGGCGGTGTCCGTGATGGAGCTGTTGGTCTTGATATACAGGCCCAGCGCGGCCATGCGGTCGCGGGCCGTCTCATAACTCAGGTTGGTCAGGTCGGGCATGACTTCCTTGTCGCCCGAGGGCTCCTTGCCGGCATAGAGCAGGATGGTGCTGCCGTTGGCCACGACCGCGCCGCTGCCCGGCAGCTGCGCCGTGATCTTGCCGCCGTCGCCATAGACGCGCGCCTGCAGGCCGAGCTCCGCGAGCGCGGCCTGCGCCTGCTCGACGGACAGGCCGGTCACGTTCGGCACGGTCTTATCCATGTGCGTCTTTTCCGTCTCGGAATACGACGGCTCCACGCCGAGGTACGGCAGGATGTCCGCCATCATTTTGCCGACGGTGGGCGCGGCCATCTGGCCGCCGCTGATGTAGATGCCGGTGCTGTTGCTCGGCGTGTCGAGCAGCACGAGGATGACGATCTGCGGGTCGTCCGCCGGGGCGAAGCCGATGAACGAGACGATGTACTCCTTTGCGCCGCCGGCCGCGTCCTGCGCAACCTTTTCCGACGTGCCGGTCTTGCCGCCGATGCGGTAGCCGGCGACGTAGGCGTTCTTGCCGGTGCCGTCGACGGGGTCGCCGACGACCTGTTCGAGGATCTGGCGCACGGTGGCGCTCGTCTGCTCGCTCACGACCTGGCGCACCACGGTCGGCGAATTGGACACGACCGCTTCCCCGTCGCCGTTGACGATGCTCTTGACGACATACGGCTTCATGAGATAGCCGCCGTTGACGCAGGCGCTGACCGCCGTGATGAGCTGCAGCGGCGTGATCGTAAACGTCTGGCCGAAGGAGGCCGCCGCGAGCTGGGAGAGGTTCTCCGGATCGTAGAACGTGTTCTGGCTCCACCAGATGCTGCCGCTCTCGCCGGACATGTCGATGCCGGTCTTGGCTGTGAGGTTGCTGTCCACGTTACTGGTCAGGTTCAGGAAACCGAACGCCTCGGCGTACTTGTAGAACGTGCGCGCGCCGACGAGCTGGCCGATCTGCACAAGCGCCACATTGCACGAGTGCTGGATGGCCTGCGTGAGGTTCTGACTGCCGTGGCCGGTCGTCTTCCAGCACTTGAGGGGATCGGTACGGCCGAGCACGTTCGTGCTGCCGCCGCAGTAAAACGACGAGTTTTCATTGACCACGCCCTCTTCGAGCGCCATGGCCAGCGTGATGATCTTGAACGTCGAGCCGGGCTCATACGTGTCCGACAGGGCCTTGTTGCGCCACTGCTTCGTCTGCGCGGCAGTGAGCAGCTCGGCCTTTTTGTCGGGGTCGGTCTCGGCGTCGATGGCCTCCTGATCCTTGTCGCTGACCTTCTGATAATTGTTGAGGTCAAAGTTGCCGAGCGAGACCATGCCGAGGATGGCACCGCTGTTGGGGTCCATGGCGATGGCCGCCGCACCATTTTGCACGTCGTAATCCTCGACCGCCTGCTGCAGGTGCTTTTCGAGGTAATACTGGATGGTGGCGTCGATGGTCAGGTTCATGTCGTTGCCCTTCGTCTCGTCGTGGTAATCCTCGTAGTTGACAAAGAGCATATCCGTGCCGCGGTTGTCCGTCGCGCGGATGATGCGGCCGGTGCTGCCGGTCAGATAGCTGTCATAGCGCTGCTCGAGGCCGTAGCGGCCCTCGTTGTCCTGCCCGACGAAGCCGATAACGTGCGCGGCGAGACTGCCGTAGGGATAATAGCGCTTCGTATCCGGCTCGATCTTGACGCCGATGAGCTTATTCTCTTTTTTGAACGCGCGCACCTTTTCCGACACGTCCGGCTCGACCTTGCGCTTGACGACCTCATACCAGCGGTCGGTGTTTTTCGTCATGGCCAGGATCTTATTATAATCGACGTCGAGGATTTCGGAAAGTTCACGTGCGATCAGCTGCGGGTCCTCTTTGTTCTTGGCAATCTCGGCCGGGCTGATGAAGATCGTGTCGACCGAGGCATTCATGGCCAGGATCTTGCCGTTCGTGTCATAGATCGCGCCGCGCGAGGCCGTGATCTCCGTCTCGCGCACCTGCTGGTCGATCGCCATTTTTTCGTACTCGTCATGGTGTACAATCATGACATTGAACAGCTTGATGCCAAGGACAGCAAATGCAAGGATGCCGCACACAATCAAAAGGAAGCGTGTGCGGCGGAGCATCATGATATTCGGTGTTTTGGTACTTGCACGAAAAGGCACGCGGTTGTCCCGGCGCCCGGAAGTTTCATTCGCCATGTCTGTCTCCTTGTTCCTGCGGGGATAGTTCTATCATACAGGCTGGCTCATCGAAAATATTCCAAAATAGATGAGAAGAAATCGCCGAGGCGGTCGGCCAGACTCAGCGGCTCGGCCGCGCTCTGGTCAAGGACCACCGCCGTGTCCGCGGCGTCGCTGCTGCTGATGTAATAGAGCTGGTCGCTGCGCGGCTTCTGCATGCCGAGCTCGTGGATGGCGTAATCCTCGATCTCCGTGAGGTTGAACGCGCTCTCATAGTCGATGCGCAGGCGCGTCTGCTGTTCCTGCAGCTCGGCGTACTGATCCTCGAGCGTCGAGACCTCCGCCGACGCCTGCGAGAGCTGCACGCGCGCGACGAGCGAAACAATGATCAGCACGGCAGCGATGGCAAAGCCGAGCACGGCCAGCGGGGCGATCGCCTGCTTGGGCGTCGGAACGGACTCCGGGACGACGGCTTCCGTCGTCCGGGGGGCATGCGGCAGATCTACAGGCGCACTGTACAGGTACTCCTCGGCCGCATTGCTGCGCAGGTCATACGCCGCGTTGCCGTCCATGCGCGCGGTATTCCGTTTTCTCGAAGCAGGAGATGCCATGGTCGGTTCCTTTCTCAGACACGCTCCGCGACACGAAGTTTCGCGCTGCGGGCGCGTGGGTTACACTCCAGTTCTTCCTCGCCGGGCAGGATCGGCTTGCGGGAGACGCTGCGCAGCGTCTGCACAAAGCCGCATGTGCACACCGGTGCCTCACGCGGGCAGGTGCAGCCGTGCTCCCGCCGGGCGATGCCGGTCTTGACGATCCGGTCCTCGAGGGAATGAAAGCTGATGACGCACAGCCGCCCACCGACACGGAGCTTGTCGGGTGCGGTGTCCATCATCTCGCGCACCGCCGCCAGTTCGTCATTCACGGCGATGCGGATCGCCTGAAAGCTGCGCTTGGCGGGATGCTGTTTTTCGCGCAGCGCCGCGCCCGGCATGGCCGAGCGGATCACATCGACCAGCTCCAGTGTGGTCGCGATCGGCTGCTGCGCCCGGGCGCGCACGATCGCCCCGGCAATGCGGGGCGCATAGCGTTCCTCGCCGTATTCATACAAAATGCGCTTGAGCTCGCTCTCCGGCCACTCGTTGACGACGTTCCACGCGCTCAGGCCGCTGGTCGCGTCCATGCGCATGTCGAGCGGCGCGTCGTGCATATAGGAAAAGCCGCGCTGCGTCTCGTCGAGCTGCGGCGAGGAAACGCCGAGGTCGAACAGCATGCCGTCCACGGCGTCGATGCCGAGGCGGTCAAGAATGGCGGCCGTGTCGCGGAAGTTGCCGTGCACGAGCCGCACACGGTCTCCAAACGGGGCCAGCCGCGCACCGGCGCGCGCGATCGCCGTCTCGTCACGGTCAATGCCGACGAGCGTTCCGCTCGTCAGGCGGCCGGCAATCTGCTCGGAGTGGCCGCCCATGCCGAGCGTGCCGTCCACGTAGATGCCGTCGGGGCGGATATTCAGGTTCTCGATGCATTCGTGCAGCAGCACGGGGATATGTCCGGCGTCCATCAGAAATCCAGCTCCTCCATCACGGCGGCAATGTTCTCCGGCAGCGTCTCTGCCGGGTACGTCTCGTTCCAGAGTTCACTGTCCCAAAATTCCGCATGATTGTTGCTGCCGACGACCGTGACGCTCTTGCTCAGGCCGGCAAACTCGCGCAGATTCTGCGGCAGGAGGATGCGGCCCTGACCGTCGAGCTCGCAGCGTGCGGCAAACGCAAACAGCGGGCGCATTTTTTTCTGCTTGACGTAGGGCATGGCGTTGACCTTGTCAGACATGACCTTCCAGTTGTCCGTGCTGTACGCCGACAAGCACTTCTCCGAGGAGATGGTAACATAGAACGTGTCGCCCAGCTCTTCGCGGAGCTTGGCCGGGATGAACAGACGGCCTTTGGCGTCGAGCGTATGCTGATAGATGCCGGTCATGCTGCATCCCCCCTTCTCCGGAATCGTGCACTTTCGCGCCCCATGTGTGGGCTTTTGGTGCTTTTTAAACCACTTTGCCCCACATGTAATCCTCATTATAGTGGCAGGCCGGGGAAATTGCAAGGAGAAATTCCCGCCTTTTTCTTGCAATTTCCGACAATTCTGTCAATCCGACTGTGGTTTTTCCGGTCACAAGCCTTTGCGTTTTTCGCCGGAAAAAGGAAAACGGCGGCACAAGATGTGCCGCCGTTGTGCGAAAAAATACCCGCTGAAAGCGCCAAACGCGCCCCCGGCGGGGAAAAATTTCGGCAAAACGCAAAACCGACGCCGGGCAAGCCGGCAGCGGTGCGCATGTGCCATAAAACGTCAGTCAGTTGACTTCGTCTTCCGAAGCCTCCTCGCTCTCGAAACGGATCTCGGGCTGCTTGGGCGCGGGCGCGGCGGCAGCTGCCGGTGCAGCCGTGCTGCCGGCGACGCCCTGGAACGCGGCGTGCGCCTGCTGCACATTGCCGAGCGCGGCAGAGATGGCCTCCTCCGTGCGGCGCAGCGCCTCATCGCAGAACTGGCTCGAGGCGCGGCGCAGCGCGGCGGCCTTGGCCTGTGTGGAGGCGAGCATTTCGTTGCTGCGGGCCTTGGCGATGCGCACGATCTCCTGATCGTCCACGAGCGCGCGGGCGCGCTCCTCGGCCTGATTGCGGATGCCCTCGGCCTCGCGTTTGGCGTTGTTGATGAATTCGTCGCGGGCGGAGACCAGACGCTTTGCCTCGGAAAGCTCCACCGGCATGGCGGTCTTGATCTCATCGAGGATCTCGAGGACCTGGTCGCGCTCGACGATGCACTTTTCGTTGCCGAGCGGCACACCCCATGCCTCCGACACCATGGTATAAAGCTGGTCAATGAGTTCCATGACTTCGTTGTCCATTTTGTTTCCTCCCAAAGCGTGTTCCGGCGTAGCCGGTGAAAAATTGTCTGAATCGGTCACACGCCGCGCGTCGCGCGTTCGTGCACGTCGTCAATGATTTCGTACGGCAAAAACGGCGTCAGATCCGCGCCGTAGCCCGCAAGCTCCTTGACGACCGACGAGCTGAGGAACGTATATTTCTGACTGGCCGTCAGAAACATGGTGTCCAGCTCGGGATTGATCTTCTTGTTGATGAGCGCCATCTGAAACTCGTTTTCAAAGTCCGTGTTCGCACGCAGGCCCTTGACGATGACCGCCCCCTCCGGGAAGGTCTTGGCGTATTCGGCGAGCAGGCCGTCGAACGTGTCCACCTCCACATTGGGGAAGCGGCTGACGACGCGGCGCGCGAGCGCCACGCGCTCCTCGCGGGTAAACATGGGGTGCAGTTTGCCGGCGTTGGGCATGATACACACGACGACGCGCTCGAAAATACCGGATGCGCGGCGGATGATGTTCAGATGGCCGAGCGTAATGGGGTCAAAGCTGCCGGGGTAAATCGCTGTTTTCATGCGTGGGTTCCCTTTCCGTAGAGCGTAAGCTTGATCTTGCCGTAATTGCGCTCCGTGAGCAGATGATACGGCGGCTGGAGCTGCGGGAGCACCTTTTCGCGGCGGCTTTCACACACGATTATACCACCCTCAGCCAATATGTCAAACTGTACAACATTTGCAAGCGCTTTGTCAAGCAGTCCCGTATCATACGGCGGATCGAGAAAGATCAGGTCGAATTTTCCGCACGTGCGCAGGTAGCCGAGCGACTCGCCCTGCACCACATCGCCCTGCAGGCGGCAGAGCGCGAGATTGGCGCGCACGAGCTGCACGGCGGCGCGGCTCTCATCGATGAACACGGCGCTGCGCGCGCCGCGGCTGAGCGCCTCGATGCCGAGCTGGCCCGTGCCGGCAAAGAGGTCGAGCACGCGCCGGCCCTCAATGTCGAACTGAATGAGGTTGAACATGGATTCCTTGACATTATCGGTCGTGGGACGGGTGGCCATCCCCTCCGGCTCGCGCAGCCTGCGGCCGCGGGCCGTGCCTGTGATCACGCGCATGGCGGTTCTCCTTTCGGGTGATAGTGGTCGTAGACCGCGCGGGCAACGCCCGCCGGGACGGCCGCGCACAGCTCCTCATACGAAGCCGCGCGGATGGCCTTGACGCTGCGGAACGCCTTGAGCAGCGCGTTGCGCCGCTTCTCGCCCACGCCGGGGATCTGATCGAGCTCGGACGAGAGACTCTCGCGCCGCAGCCGGCGCTGATAGTCGATGGAAAAGCGGTGCGTCTCCTCCTGGACGGTGCCGATGAAGGCGAACACCGCGGGGTTGGCGGCAATGCCGATCTCATGCCCGCCGGGCGTGATGAGCGCGCGGGTGCGATGGCGGTCGTCCTTGACCATGCCGAACACCGGCACGGTCAGGCCGAAGCCGTCGAGCACCGCCTGCGCGACGGATGCATGCTCGGCCCCGCCGTCGATAAGCAGCAGATCCGGCAGCGGGCAAAAGCCCGGGTCGCCGTCCACATAGTGCTGAAAGCGGCGCGTGACCGCCTCATGCATGGAGCCGTAGTCGTTCTGCCCGTCCGTCGTGCGGATGCGGAACTTCCGGTAGTCCGACTTGCGCGGCCGCCCGTGCTGGAACACGGTCATGCCGGCCACAATGCCGGTGTCGCCGAGGTTGGAGATGTCAAACGCCTCGATGCGCTCGGGCGGCGCATCGAGCTCCAGCGCGCGCTGGAGCCACTCGAGCGTTTTGAGGCTGCGCTGTGCCTTCGTCGTCGCGATGAGGATCTCCTCGCGCGCGTTGTTCGCCGCCATCTCCGTCAGGCGGCACTTGTCGCCGCGCTGCGGCACGGCGAGCGCAACCTTGTGCCCCGCCGCCTCGGTGAGCAGGCGCTCGAGCGCGTCCTGCCCCTCGAGCGCGCACGGCAGCAGCACCTGACGTGGATAAGTGCCGCGGTCCTCATAATACTGCTGCACGAGCGCGGCGAGCGCCTCGCCGTCCGGCTCCATCGGCTCGTCGAGAAACGACCTGTCCTTCCCCGTGAGATTGCCGTCCGTAAAGTGCAGCACGGTAAAGCAGCACTTGGCCCCGCGCTGAAAGCCGACGGCGTCCGTGTCGGAATAGGCCGTGGCGATGACGCGCTGGTGGTTCTGCAGGCCCTGGATGGCGCGCAGCCGGTCGCGCAGCGACGCCGCGTATTCAAACCGCAGTGCGTCGGCCGCAGCCTGCATCTGCTCGGTCAGCTCGGCCGTGAGCTCCGCCGTGCGGCCGTCGAGGATCATCTCCGCCTCGCGGATGGCCTTGAGATACTCCGCGCGCGTAACGTCCTTCAGGCAGTAGCCTGCGCAGGTGCCCATGTGGTAATTCAGGCACGGGCGGGCGCGGCCGATGTCGCGCGGAAAGCGGCGCGTGCACGTCGGCAGGCGCAGCGTCTTGCACACGGTGTCGATGATCTCGGCCGTCATGCTCCGGCCGCCGTAGGGGCCGAAGTACTTCGCGCCGTCCTTCTCCGTGCGGTTGACGAGCGAGAACGTCGGGTACGGCTGCGTCACATCCAGGCGCACGAAGGGGTAGCCCTTGTCGTCCTTGAGCAGAATGTTGTACTTGGGTTTGTGCAGCTTGATGAGCGAGTTTTCGAGCACGAGCGCCTCAAACTCGGACTGCACGACAATGACATTGAAATCCGCAACGTGCGCGACCATGGCCGCCACCTTTGGCAGGTGCTCGCCGCGAAAATAGCTTGTGACGCGGTTTTTGAGCGCTTTCGCCTTGCCGATGTAGATGACCTCGCCGTGCTCGTCGAGCATGATGTACACGCCCGGCAGCAGCGGGAGCATATTGGCCTTTTCGCGCAGCTGTTCGGGTCGGAGTTTTTCCATAAGCCTGCTCCTGCGGTCAGGAAAACAGGGGCGTGCTGAAGACACGCCCCTGTTTCGGTTTCATGTTGTTGGGATCACTCGGAAAAATCGGAATTGATCAGTGCGGTCAGGGTATCGATCGCTTCCTGCTCGTCGGCGCCGTCCGCCACGAGGGTGACCGTCGTGCCCTTCACGATGCCGAGCGACAAAACGCCGAGCAGACTCTTGGCGTTGACGCGTCTCTCGTCTTTTTCAATCCAGATGCTGCTCTTGAATTCGTTTGCCTTCTGGATGAAGAAGGTCGCGGGCCGTGCATGGAGTCCCACCTGGTTGTTGATGACTGCTTCTTTCGTGATCATTTTCTCCACTCCTTATGCACTATTATGCTTTTTCCATCTTATCAAAAACGCCCTGCATCGTCAACCGATTTTCACTTTTTCGTTGCTTTGCACAGCGTTTTTTCGCCGGTATTTTCCGATTTTATTTCAGTTCGACAACGGTCACGCCGCTCTCGCCCTCGCCATAGCGGCCGAGACGGTAGGACTTGACCGCCTTGTTTTTGCGCAGCGATTGCTGCACGGCGGCGCGCAGCGCACCGGTACCCTTGCCGTGGATGATGGTGACCTTCTCGAGCTTGGCCATGACGGCGTTATCGAGAAAGCGCTCGGTCGCGGCGACGGCCTCCATCGTGTCCATGCCGCGCAGGTCGATCTCCGACTCGGCAGCCACATTGCGCAGGCTGGCCGCGTGCGCGGCGGCAAACTTCTGCGCCTCGGGCTTTTCGTTTTCGAGCAGGTACACGTCCTGCTCCTTGGCCGTCACGTTCATGATGCCCGCGCGCAGGGTCAGCGTCCGGTCGGCGGAGATGGCTGTGACAGTCGCCTTGATGTCACCCATTCTGCGCAGCTGCACGGTGTCGCCCACGCGCACCGGGCGGGCGGAAACTTTCTTCTCCTGCGTCTGGGGATGCGCCGCGGCAGCGGCCGCGTCCTCGGCCACGTTCAGCTTGCGGCGCAGAGCGGCACGCGCGTCGTTGGCGCGGTGGTGGTCGGCGTCCGTCTTTTCCATCTTGCGCAGCGCATCGAGCTCGCGCATCACCTCGTCCGCCGTCCGGCGCGCGTCGCCGATGATGCGCTCGGCGTCGCGGCGGGCCTTCTCGTCCGCCTTTTCCAGCCGGACGGAGAGCTCTGCCTGCAGGCGCTCGGACTTGCGGCGGGCGTCCTCTGCGGCGCGCAGCTGACGGGCCGCCTCGGCGCGGTCGCGCTCCATGAGCTGGCGCACCTGCTCGAGCTTTTCAATGGTGGCCTCCATGCTCGCGCTCTCGGTGCTGACGCGGCTGCGCGCATCGCTGATGATCTCCTGCGGCAGGCCCAGCCGCTCGGAAATGGCAAAGGCATTGGACTTGCCGGGAATGCCGATGAGCAGGTGGTACGTCGGGCGCAGGGAGTCCACGTCAAACTCACACGAGGCGTTCATGACGCCGGGCTGCGTGGTAGCGTAGACCTTGAGCTCCGTATAGTGCGTCGTGGCGGCGATGAGCGCGCCGCACTTGCGCCCGCGCTCGATGATGGCGATGGCCAGCGCCGCGCCCTCGGCCGGGTCCGTGCCGGCGCCGAGCTCGTCGAACAGCAGCAGCGACCGGTCATCGCAATCCTTGAGGATGCGCACGATGTTTGTCATGTGCGCCGAGAACGTGGACAGCGACTGCTCGATGCTCTGCTCGTCGCCGATGTCGGCCATGATCTCGTCGAACACCGGCATGGTGCTGCCGTCGGCGCACGGGATGTGCAGGCCGCACTGCGTCATGGCGGCGAGCAGGCCGATGGTCTTGAGCGTAACAGTCTTGCCGCCGGTGTTCGGGCCGGTGATGACGAGCGTGTCAAATTCGCCGCCGAGCGAAACATCGATCGGCACGGCGGTGTCCTTCGGCAGGAGCGGATGGCGCGCGCGTCGCAGCTGCAGCTGCTTATCCGTCAGCTCCGGCGCGATCGCGTCGAGCTGGTAGGCGAGCTTCGCCTTGGCAAAAATGAGGTCCAGGCGCACGAGCACGTCAAAGTCGCTCGAGATGTCCTCCCGGTGCGCGGCGCACTCGGCCGAGAGCTCGGCGAGGATGCGCTCGATCTCCGTCTTTTCGCGCGCGCGCAGCTCCCGCAGCTCGTTGTTCGCCTTCACGGCAGCCATCGGCTCGATGAACAGCGTCGCGCCGGAGGCCGACACGTCGTGCACGAGGCCGGGCACGGCGCCCTTGTGCTCCGCCTTGACCGGCACCACGTAGCGCTCGGAGCGCATGGTGATGATCGGCTCCTGCAGCGCCTTGGCATAGCTCGGCGAGGAGATGATCTTCTGCAGCGCGTCGTGCACGCGCGCGCTCGCAGCGCGGATCAGCCGGCGGATGGATGCCAACTCGCTCGACGCGCTGTCGGCGATCTCGTCCTCACCGGTGATGGAGGTGAAGATCTTCTCCTCCAGAAAGCGGTTGGCCTGCAGAGCGCTGAAGAGATAGTCGATGCTCGTCTTGTCCTGCCGCTCGCCGGTGCCGTAGCTGCGCACGCAGCGCGCCGCCTGCAGCACGCCCGCGATGTCCAGCAGCTCGCGCGTGTTGAGCGCGCCGCCCATGTCCGCGCGCTGCAGCGCTGCGCGCACGTCCTTCACGCCGGAAAACGACGGGCTGCCCTTGACGACCATCATCGACGCAGCGGCGCTCGTCTCGCCGAGGCGGGTCGCCACCACGGCGCGGTCGCCGCTCGGGCGCAGGGCCATGGCCTGCGCGCGGGCCGTCTCGCTCACGGCCTGCGCCGCCAGCAGCGCCAGCACAGCCGGCAGCTCCAGCGTCTGCAGGGATTTTTCATAGGAATCCATAGGATGTCTCCTTTGCGGGGGAAAAATTCAAGATCAGATGCGCGCGACGCCGCTCTCGCGCGCGGCCTGCGCGACCGCCGCGGCCACAGCCGGGCCGACGCGCGGGTCAAAGGCCTTGGGGATGATATAGTCGGCGCACAGCTCCTCAGGTGTGATGAGCGTCGAGAGCGCATGCGCGGCGGCGAGCTTCATGGGCTCGTTGATATCGGACGCGCGCACGTCGAACGCGCCGCGGAAGATGCCCGGAAAGGCCAGCACATTGTTGATCTGGTTCGGATAGTCGCTGCGGCCGGTGCTGACGACGGCCGCGCCCGCGGCCTTGGCCTCGTCGGGGAAGATCTCCGGCGTGGGGTTGGCGCAGGCAAAGACGATGGCATCGTGGTGCATGGTGCGCACCATGTCGCCGGTCAGCAGCCCGGGCTGCGACACGCCGATGAACACGTCCGCATCGCGGACGACGTCGGCCAGCGTGCCGGCCTGACGGCGGAGGTTTGTGACCTCGGCCATCTCGGTCTTGATCCAGTTCATGTTCTCCGGCCGGCCAGCGTAGATCGCGCCCATGCGGTCGCAGAGCGTCACGTCGCGCGCACCGGCGCACAGCAACAGCTTACAGATGGAGATGGCGGCCGCGCCCGCGCCGGATAGGACGATCTTCACGTCCTCAAGGCGCTTGCCGACCACGCGCAGGGCGTTCGTGAGGCCCGCGAGCGTGATGATGGCCGTGCCGTGCTGGTCGTCGTGAAAGACCGGGATGTCGCACAGCTGCTTGAGCTTGCGCTCGATCTCAAAGCAGCGCGGCGCGGAGATGTCCTCCAGATTGATGCCGCCGAAGCTGCCGGAGAGCAGGTACACCGTGCGCACGAACTCGTCCACATCCTTCGTGCGGATGCACAGCGGAAAAGCGTCCACGTCCGCAAACGCCTTGAACAGCACACACTTGCCCTCCATGACGGGCATGCCCGCCTCGGGCCCGATGTCGCCGAGGCCAAGCACGGCCGAGCCGTCCGTGATGACGGCGCAGAGATTGTGCCGGCGCGTGAGCGTGTAGCTCTTATCGGGGTCGCGCTGGATCTCCAGACATGGCTGGGCCACGCCGGGCGTATACGCGAGCGACAGGTCGTCCTTTGTCGAGACCGGCACGCGAGTGTTGACTTCGATCTTGCCGCCCCACTGCTCGTGCAGCCGGAGCGATTCCTTTGCGTAATCCATGGTCAGGCCTCCTCCTGTTTCGGGTGCACCATATCCTCGGGCCGCACCCAGGCGTCAAACTCCTCGGCCGTGAGCAGGCCGAGCTCCACCGCCGCAGCCTTGAGCGTCTGGCCGGTGGCATGGGCGTGCTTTGCGATCTTTGCCGCATTTTCATAGCCGATGTGCGGGTTGAGCGCCGTGACGAGCATGAGCGATGCGTCCAGATGCGCCTGAATGACGTCGTAATTCGGCCGGATGCCGCGCACGCAGTTGGCCTCGAACGAATCCATGGCGTCGGCAAGCAGACGTGCCGACTGCAGGAAGTTATAGATCGTCACCGGCAGGAACACATTGAGCTGGAAGTTGCCCTGCGACGCCGCGATGCCGATAGCCGTATCGTTGCCCATGACCTGCACGGCCACCATCGTGACGGCCTCGCACTGCGTGGGGTTGACCTTGCCGGGCATGATGGACGAGCCGGGCTCGTTGGCCGGGATGATGAGCTCGCCGATGCCGCAGCGCGGGCCGGAAGTGAGCCAGCGCACGTCGTTTGCGATCTTCATGAGGTCGGCCGCCAGCGCCTTGAGCGCGCCGTGGGCGAACACCATCTGGTCCTTGCTCGTGAGCGCGTGGAACTTGTTCGGCGCCGACAGGAAGGCGTAACCCAGCAGCTCGGAGATCTCCTCCGCCGCCAGGTCGCCGAACGCCGCCGGGGCGTTGAGCCCGGTGCCGACGGCCGTGCCGCCGAGGGCCAGCTCGCTCAACGCGCGGCAGGCCTGCACGATCATGTCGCGGTCGTGGCCGAGCATGGCGCTCCAGCCGCTGATCTCCTGCCCGAGCGTGAGCGGCACGGCGTCCTGCAGGTGCGTGCGGCCGATCTTGACCACATCGCGGTACTCCGCGCTCAGGCGGTCGAGCGTTGCCGTCAGGCGGCCGATGGCCGGCAGCACCTGCTCCTCGAGCGCAACGCGCGCAGCCACGTGCATGGCCGTCGGGAACGTGTCGTTCGAGCTCTGCGAGCAGTTGACGTGGTCGTTCGGGTGCACGAGGTTTTCGCCCAGCAGCTCATTGGCGCGGTGGGCAATGACCTCGTTGACATTCATATTCGTCTGCGTGCCGCTGCCGGTCTGCCAGACGGCAAGCGGGAAGTTGCCGTCGAGCGAGCCGTCGAGGATCTCGTGGCAGGCGGTCTCGATGGCGCCGGCGCGGCGGGCGTCGAGCACGCCGAGCTGCGCATTGGCGCGCGCCGCCGCGAGCTTCACGACCGCGAACGCGCGGATGACCTCCGGCGGGATCTTCTCGGTGCCGATGCGGAAATTTTCAAAGCTGCGCTGCGTCTGCGCGCCCCAGTAACGGTCGGCAGGCACACGCACCTCACCCATCGTATCATGCTCCAGACGGTATTCCATCCTGTAACCTCTTTTCGCAAAAATCTCAGATGCCGCTATTATACGCCCATCTGCCCGCGCACCGCAACCCCGGAAACGCGCAAAAACAGCGCCGTCCGATTGGATGGCGCTGTTTTTTATCAGCCCGCGCGGCGCAGCACCCAGAGACTCTGGATCTGTCCGGCGAGGGTGTCATAGTCCCAGCTCTTGCCTGAATTTGTGGTACTGTTCGGGTCGTTGAGCGTGATCTTGTCGCCGTCGTGCCCGGTCAGGACGAGAAAGTGCCCGTCGGTCGTGAAGTCGCCGGGGCCGACGACCACGATGATCGGATTGCCGACGTCGAGATTGCGGTAGATGCGGTCCTTGTCCAGCGGGATCTGCGTCACGTCCAGGCCGAGCATCCGCCCGCCCTCGGAGATAAGCGCCCACTTGCTGCCGCTGCCGGGCACGTTGAACTGGTGCTGCTCGGCAAACTGGCACATCCAGAGCGGGTCCTTCGTCGTGTCGCCGGTGAGGTAGATCGTGGCCATGGACAGGCACGTCGGCCCGCAGCCGGCAAGGCCGATGATGCTCTCGTTATATGCGCGGTAGCCCCAGCGCTCGTCCCACTGCAGCAGCAGCGGCACGGTCTCCGAACCCGCAAGACCGCTGAGGTCGATCGTCGGGGTCAGGTCCTTCTTCTTCGGGTAGTCGCGCACGAAATCGCGCGCGTCCGGATTGCGGGCATAGAGCTGCACGAGCGCATCCGGATAATCGGCGAGCGAGACGTCGTTTTTCTCGGCATAGGTGTCCAGCTCGCGCTGCGCGCGCTCGGTCGTGGTCTTGCCGCTCGTGAGCAGGCCACGCGCAAACACACCGAACACGATCAGTGCCAGCAGCACCACAATGACCAACAGCCGCCGGCGGCTGCGTTTTCTTGTCTTTCGGGACATGTCGGGTCTCCTTTCCCGGGGGAATGCTTTTGATTATACACGGTTTTTGGGCCGGAAATCCTGAAAATTTTCTGAAATCTCGCGAAAACACAAAACGGCCGGACGCAGACAGCGTCCGGCCAGGATGATCCGGGATGATTCAGTTGGCCGCCTCGCCGGAAGTGCTCTCCGTCTGGCGGAACACATCGGTGAAGGCCTGATACGCGCCGTTGTTGCTCATGGGCGTGAGGTACATGAGCCCGTTTTCGAGCGTGCAGCGGAACATCTGCACCGTGCCGTTTTCAAGCGCGAGCGTCAGATTGTCGCCGTTGAGCGCGAACTCAAAAGCCAGCGGCGTACCATTGGCGTCCGTATAAGCACCCGTGCCGTTGGTACGGAACGTCAGCTCGCGGATCGTGCCGGGATCCTTGACGTCCGCGGCCTCTTTGGCGCCGGTATCCGCGTCGGGCAGGATCTGGCTGACGCTGCTGTCGTCCGCCTTCTTGTCGGCGTCCGTGCGCTCAAAGGCCCACGTGCCGGCCAGGATCTTGTTGACCTCACTGTCACCGGTCTGAATGCCGGACAGGATGTCCGCCGTGGCCGTCGGCGTCGCCTCCGGAGTAGGCGTCGCCTGCGCCTCAACGCCGCGGCCGGTGCAGCCAGCGATCAACAGCGTGCAGAACAGAAAAATTGCGGTTGTAAGAAGCTGAAAACGTTTCATCAGAACAGTCTCCTTTCCGGGGTGCGCACGGAGCCGACCTTGACCGGCACCGCAGCGGTATCAGGCTGCCGCTCCACGACCACAAACATGGCCACCATGAGCAGCGCGTTCGGCATCGGGCAGAACATGCCCGGGTTCGTCATGGAAATGAGCAGCATGGCAAAGTAGGACAGCGCGAACGCCAGCGTCGTGCGGCTGCGCTTGCGCCAGAGCAGACGCACGCGGTCATAAAACAGCCAGCCGTAGCCGACCGCACCGACGAGGCCCATGCTGCCGAGGATCTGCGCAATGAGATTGTGATACCAGACGATGCTGCCCTCCACGCCGAGGAAGATCGGCGCATTGTGCATCGAACCGAGACCGCAGCCGAAGAGCGGATTCTTCACGAAATCCAGCAGACCCTGAACGAAAAACGTGTACCGGCTGTCATCCGGGGAGATGAGCGCACCGTCGACCATGCGCGAGGCAAACAGCCGCGGCACGAGCGCGATCAGCAGCGCGACCGCCGGGATCAGGCCGATGAGCCCGACGCGGCGGTAGACCGCGCGGCGCTCGGGATTGCAGTAGTACACATAAGCCAGGCACAGCAGCAGCATCGTCGTGCCGAAGATCAGGCCGCTGCGCGATCCGGTCATGAGCAGCATGAAGTACAAAAACGCGATCGACAGGAAGTGCCGCCGGTCATGCGCGACAAAGTACGCCGCGGCAGGCAGCGCGATGAGCAGCATCGTGGCGCTGAAGTTGCGGTACTCAAAATAGATCGTGGCAAAGTTCTGCAGGAACTCCTGAAGGTTGCGCACATAAAACAGCGCCACCACAAAGCCCGTGAACAGGCCGCCGGCATAGAGGATCTGCAGCATGCGCTCGGCGACGTCATAGTCGCGCGCGCGGTCCGCCTCGCTGCGGCACAGCACATAGACCAGCAGCATCACCACACCGAGGCCGAGGGAATAGTACAGTGCCGTGGGCGAGAAGTATTCCTCGCGGGAGATAAAACCGAGGCCGCCGAGCAGCGTCGCGACCGACACGGCCACCATGCCGTGCAGGCAGCCGCCGTTGCGCGGTGCACGGGCGTAGGCCCCGATGTGCACGAGCAGCGCCGCCGCGGCCAGCAGGCCAATCCACCAGAAGCGCAGCAGGCTGTAGAGCTCGTCATAAAACTCCGTGCCCACCATGGCCAGCAGCACAACCGGGAACAGGACGCTCAGCAGGTCGTCACAGAACAGCAGCAGGAAAATCAGCGTGGACATGACCAGCACGCCGCCCACAACGGGGAAGCCGGCCGCCATGAACACTGCAAGCATCAGAAAGCAGACCGGAAAGTACAGCTTGCTGTGCCAGAAGCGGTCAGCCACGCTCTGACAGGCGGCGACGAGCGCAGACACGCCGCCGACACGCTCATCGAGGAACGCACACACACGGTCGAACATCCGCGCGAACCCATGGCCGCGCCCCGTCTGCTCCGTATTCGATTGGACAGATTTATCAAAAGCATTCATAAGCATCAAAAATCGTTCGGAAAGCTCCGCCGGACTGGCCCGGCGCGGGAAGAAACATGATCGTGTAACCGGCTGATACCAGCCTAAATCTTCCCATCTTTTAATTGCGGATGTATTATAGCGCGCCGCCTGCCGGAAGTCAATACTTAAAATAGATTTAACATTTCCGAAATTTTTTCACTTCCGTTTTTGATATATATTACTATATTTTTTCTGCACATTTTGTCGTATCTGCACAATAACGCCGCAGTTTTCCAAAAACTGCGGCTTCTAACATATCGAATATTTTAAAAATACAGGCCATTAAAATGTTACAGAAAAATGACAAGGCTGGCTCATGTCTGCGGAAAGTGTCCGGTTTTGCGCAGTGCGCGCACGAGATACATGGCAGCCGCACCGGTGAACGCCCCGGTGATGACGCTCGCCGCGATGAGCGCGGGCGCATACACCAGAATGGACGGCGTGCCCGTGACCCAGACGGCGACCAGCAGCTGCCCGGCGTTGTGCCCGAAGGCAGCCAGCACGCTCACGACCCAGAGCAGCCGCTCCGGAAAGCGGCGGATGGTCAGGCACATGATAAGATAGGCAAACACGCCGCCCGCGATGCTGAAGAGCATCGCCGACACGCCGCCGGTAAAGACGCTGCCGAGCACGATACGCACGAGCAGGATCTCCCCCGCCTGCCGCCGGCCGAGCAGGGCCATGGCGATGAGCGTGACGATATTGGCAAGGCCGAGCTTCACGCCCGGGATCGGCACAATGGGCGGGATCTGCGCCTCGGCAACGAAGATCGTCAGCGCGATGGCGGTGAACATGGCCAGAACGGCCAGACGCTTCGTCCCCTTCATGGCGTCCCCTCGATCTGCACCGTCAGGTGGTGCGGCACGCAGACGATCGGGATGGCGGACGTGGTGATCTTCCCCTGCTGGACGCACAGGAGATCCGGACAGTCAGCATACGTGACGGACACGCCGTCGGACTCGACGTGCACGGTGTTCGTGCCCCAGTCGGTCTGCACCTCTATATCATATGGTATGGTCACAGCGCGCAGGTCGATGCGCTGATACACTTCACCGTCGACCCGGATGACGGCCGTCTGCCCCGTCTGCCCGTGGCCGCGCAGCAGCAAAAATGCGCCGCCGCCCAAAATCGCGAGCGCAGCGAACAAAAGGACCCAAAATTTCGTCTGTTTCATCATACGTTCATTTTAGGATGCCCGGCAGTGGTTGTCAATGGATTTTTGCCGTGGTATAATGGCTTGATTTTTATCGCTTTATTATAAATGTACCGCTCCCCGCGCGGGAGCCTTGGAAAGGAGGCGGACGCCGTGTCTGCCGTAACTGCCTATGCCGCGCAGGCCGCGCACTTCATTCTGCCGGTCATCGCGCTCATCGTGCTCATCCGCTGCATCGCATCCATGTTCTACGGCCGTGCCGAGCCGGAGACGTGGGGCCATCTCGTCACGCCGGACGGCAAGGTCTATCCCCTGCTGCACTGGGAGTGCCTGATCGGCCGCGCCCGCAGCGCGGACATCACGCTGCCCTATGCCGACGTGGCCAACGTCCACGCCGTGCTCATGCGCAACGACGCCGGCGAGTGGACCGTCAGCGATCTGAGCCGCAGCGGCGGCGTGTACCTCAACGGCGAACAGATCACGGAGCCGACGCAGGTGTTCAGCGGCGACATTCTCCGCTGCTCGACGCATATGCTCAAGTTCGCCGACATGAGCGAGGAGCGCCGTGCCGTGCAGGAGCAGCGCCGCACGATCGCGGGGCGGAAGGTCTCCGCCGGCGGCACGCTGTTTTTCCTGACGGTGTTTCAGCTGCTGCTGGCGCTGGAGTTCGTGTCCTCGGCCGACAGCGCACATCTGCTGGGCATTCTGATGTCGTTTGCCGCGCTCGCGCTCACACAGTGGTTCTGCTACGTGCTCATGCGCACGATGGACCGCTCGGGCTTCGAGGTCGAGACGATCGCGTTTTTCCTCTGCACGCTCGGGCTCGAGATCTGCGCGACGAGCACGCCGGACGATCTGACCAAGGAGATCATCCTCATCATCGTGGGCATCGCGCTGTTTTTCCTGCTCGGCTGGTGGCTGCGCGATCTGAGCCATGTCAAGGCGCTGCGCTGGCCGGCGGCAATCATCTCGCTGGCGCTGCTGGCGCTGAACCTGTTTGCCGCGCGCGAGGTGTTCGGCGCGAAAAACTGGCTGACGATCGCGGGCTTCTCCCTGCAGCCGTCAGAGCTGATCAAGGTCGCATTCATCTACGTCGGCGCGACGTCGCTCAACCGGATGTTCCGCAGCAAGAGCATTCTGCTCTTCATCGCCTTTTCCGCCATCTGCGTGGGCGGGCTCGCCCTGATGGGCGACTTCGGCTCCGCGCTCATCTTCTTTGCGACCTTCCTCGTCATCGCCTTCATGCGCTCGGGCAGCATCGCGACCGTGCTGCTGGCCGTGACGTCCGCCGCCATGGCGGGCACGCTGGTGCTGAGCATCAAGCCGCACGTGGCGCAGCGCTTCGCCACCTGGGGCCACGTGTGGGAGGACGTCTCCGGCGCGGGCTACCAGCAGACGCGCGCGCTGAGCGCGGCGGCCTCCGGCGGCCTGTTCGGCCAGGGCGCGGGCTGCGGCTGGCTGAAAAACATTTTTGCCGCCAACACCGACATGGTGTTCGGCATGCTGTGTGAGGAGCTCGGCCTGATCGTGGCGCTGTGCGCGATGCTGGCCATCATCGCCCTCGCCATCTTCACCGTCAAAAACGCGGCTCAGGGCCGCTCGTCGTACTACGTCATCGCCGGCTGCGCCACCGTGACGCTCATGCTCGTGCAGATGTCGCTCAACGTGTTCGGCGCGCTCGACATCCTGCCGTTCACGGGCGTGACGTTCCCGTTCGTGTCCAAGGGCGGGTCGAGCATGCTCTCGTGCTGGATGCTGCTGGCCTACATCAAGGCCGCCGACACCCGGCGCGGCGCGAGCTTCGTGGTGCGGCTGCCATCGCGTAAAAACAAGGAGGCGCAGGCATGAACAAAGTCAAACGCCGCGCCATGAGCGCGCTGCTCGTCGCCGTGCTGGTGCTCGGCGGCATCGGCGTGTACATCGTGCGCTACATCGAACACGGTGCTGAGTGGGCGACCTTCGCCGCCAACAGCAGCGTCTATACCAGCGGTGTGCTCAGCACCGGCACGCTCACCGACCGCAGCGGCGTCGTGCTCGCGACGGCCAACGGCGGCTCGCGCAGCTACGCCGATGACGCTGCCGTGCGCACCGCCTGCTATCAGGTCGTCGGCGACTACACCGGCAACGTCGGCACCGGCGCGCTCAAGGCATTTTCCAAGCAGCTCTCGGGCTACAACCCCATCACCGGCACCTACGCGACCGATGGGCACACCGTCGCGCTCACGCTCGATTCGAGCCTGTGCGTGACCGCCTATGAGGCGCTCGCCGGGCGCAAGGGCGCCGTGCTCGTGAGCAACTACAAGACCGGCGAGATCCTGGTCATGGCCTCCGGCCCGAGCATCGACCCCAACAATGACGGCGACGTGCCGGACGGCGCATACATCAACCGCTGCATCAACGGCTCGTTCACGCCGGGCTCCATCTTCAAGCTCATCACCTCCGCCGCCGCGATCGAGAACATCAAGGACATCGACAGCCGCCGCTTCTCCTGCGCGGGCAGTCTAGACGTCAACGGCGTGAGCGTCAAGTGCACGGGCGTGCACGGCAGCCAGACGTTTGAGGACGCACTGGCCAACTCCTGCAACTGCGCATTCGCGCAGATCTCGCTCGAGCTCGGGGCCGACACCATCGAGAGCTACGCCAAGAAGCTCGGCTTCCTCGATTCGCAGTCGCTGAGCGGCATCCCGACGCTCGCCGGCAGCTTCACGAAGGGCGCGTCCGGCAGCGCAAACCTCGCCTGGTCGGGCATCGGCCAGTACGAGGACCTCATCTGCCCGTACTCCATGCTGCGCTACGTCTCGGCCATCGCCAACGGCGGCAGCGTCGTGGAGCCGTCGCTGTTGCTCGACACGCCCAGCTGCTCGAGCACGAGCTTGCTCAGCGCCACGACCGCCAATAAGCTGCGCGACATGATGAACTACAACGTCTCGGCCCACTACGGCACGAACCGCTTCCCGGGCCTGAACCTCTGTGCCAAGACCGGCACCGCCGAGGTGGGCGACGGCACGTCGCACGCCTGGTTCACGGGCTTCCTGCTCGACGATGCGCACCCGTACGCCTTCGTCGTGCTGGTGGAAAACGCCGGCGGCGGTCTGACGAACGCGGGCGCCGTGGCCAACACTGTGCTGCAGGCGGCCGTGAACAAGTAATTTAGGAGTCACACATGATCGATCTATCCGTCCGCGGGCTCGTCAAGGGCTTTGAGCAGGGCAACGATATATTAAAAGGTATCACATTCGACGTCAACGCCGGTGAACGCGTGGGCATCCTTGGGCGCAACGGCTGCGGCAAGACGACGTTTTTCCGCATCCTCTCGGGCGAGCTGCAGCCGGACGCCGGCACCGTGTCCATCGCCTCCGGGCGGCGGCTGGGGCTGATCTCGCAGATCCCGGTCTACCCCGACGGCTGGACGACGGAGGACGTGCTGCGCGAGGCGCACCGGCGGCTCTACGACATGGAAGCGCGCATGAACGAGCTCACCGCGCGCATGGCGACGGACGACTCCCCCGCTCTGCTCTCGGAGTACGACCGGCTGTCGGAAAACTTCCGCCGCCTCGGCGGGTACGACATGGAGCACGAGCGCAACCGCGTGGCCAACGGTCTGGACATCCCGGCCGCGATGCGCGCGCAGCCGTTTGACAGTCTCTCCGGCGGGGAGAAAACGCGCGTGAACCTCGCGCGGCTCATCCTCGAGGACACGGACATTCTCCTGCTCGACGAGCCGACCAACCACCTCGACCTGCGCGCGACCGAGTGGCTGGAGGCATATCTGCTGCATTTTCGCGGCACGGTGCTCGTCATCAGCCACGACCGGTATTTCCTCGACCGCGTCGTGCAGCGCTCGATCGACTTCACGTCCGGGCAGGCGGAGTTTTACAGCGGAAACTACAGCTTTTACGTCGTTGAGCGGCAGCGCCGCTTTGACGAGCAGCTCAAAAAATACGAAAAGGATCAGGCCAAGCTCCAGCAGCTCACGGAGGCGGCGGCAAAGCTGCACCTCTGGGCCTTCATGGGCAACGACAAGCTGCACAAGCGCGCGTTTTCCATCGAAAAGCGCATGGAAAAGCTCGAAACGACCGAGCGGCCGACCGAGGCGCGCAAGCTCAATGTGCACTTCACGGCGCAGGAATTTCGCGGCGACGACGTGCTGACCATGTCGGGCCTGAGCAAGCACTACGGCAAGCGGACGCTCTTTCACGACCTCGACCTGACCGTGACCGGCGGCGAGCGCATCGCCCTCATCGGCGACAACGGCGCCGGCAAGACGACATTTTTAAAGCTCGTCATGAACGAGGAGACGCCGGATACCGGCTGGGTGCAGCGCGGGCCGTCCGTGCGCACGGCGTACCTGCCGCAGATCGTCCGCTTCGCCGTGCCGGAGCGCTCCATGCTCGACACGATGCTCTACGAGTGCAAGTGCACGCCGCAGGAGGCACGCGACCAGCTCGGCGCCTACGGCTTTCGCGGCGAGGACGTGCTCAAGCCCGTGTCGGCGCTCTCGGGCGGCGAGCTGTCCCGGCTGCGGCTGTGCATGCTCATGCGCCGGGAGATCAACTTCCTCATCCTCGACGAGCCGACGAACCACCTCGACATTGCCAGCCGCGAGTGGATTGAGGACGCACTGAGCGACTATACGCAGGCGCTGCTGTTCGTGTCGCACGACCGGTACTTCATCGAGAAATTCGCCACCCGCATCTGGCTGCTCGAAAACGGCACGATCACGGACTACCGCGGGACCTATGAGCAATTCCGTGAATACCGCGCGCGCCAGACTGCCCTGCAGCAGACGGCCAAGGCCGTCGAGCGCAAAAAGGAGCCGAAACCGAAGCCGAAACGCGCCCCGAACACCGCGCGCCAACGCGAGCGCACGGAGCGCGAGATCGAAAAGCTGGAGGGGCAGCTCGCGGCACTCGACGCCGAGAGCGAGGCCAATGCAACGGACTATCAGAAGCTCATGGAACTCGATGCGCAGAAGCAGGCGCTCAACGCGCAGCTCGAGGCGCTCTACGAGGCGTGGGAGGCGCTGTGCGAATGAAACACAAAGCATCCTGGATCCTCGCCATCGTGCTCGTCATCGCGGGCTGCGTGCTGCGCTTTGCGATGCTGGGGCACGACTTTCTGGGCTACACGCTCTGGGGCATCGCCGTGCTGGTGCTTCTGTGGGCGCGGCTGCACCGCGTGGGGCGCACTGTGCTGAGCGTGCTCGTGTGCGCGGGGCTGATCGTGTTCGCGGTCTTTGAGATCCCCGTCGTGCGCGACGCGCGCACGGACACGGGCGCGCATCCGGACGCGATCATCGTGCTCGGCGCGGGCGTCAACGGCAGCACACCGTCGCTGTCGATGTGCAACCGGCTCGACGCTGCGCTGGACTATCTGGGCGCGAACCCGGACGCGCTGGCCGTCGTCTCCGGCGGTCAGGGTGAGGGTGAGGACATCACGGAGGCCGAGGCCATGGCCGACTATCTGACGGCGCACGGCATCGACAGCGCGCGCATCGTGCAGGAGGATCGGTCGCGCACCACGCACGAGAATCTGGAAAACTCGTTCGCCATTCTCCGCGCGCGGGGGTACGCCCCGGCGGACGGTGTCGGCATCGTGACGAGCGAATACCACCTCTACCGCGCCAAACGCATGGCGCGGGCGCTGGGGGCGGAGCCCGTCGGCATCGCCGCCGAGACCACCCTGCCGTCCATGCGCATCAATTACTTCATCCGGGAGGCCTTCGCCGCCGCGTACATGCAGCTGGCCGGCACCCTGTACTGAGAGGAGCCCTATGGAAAAAGTCAACGTTTACGACTGGGACAAGACCATCTTCCCCGTGGACAGCACGGTGGCGTTCGTGCGCTGGTGCCTGCGGCGGCACCCCGGCGTAATTTGGCCGCTGCTGCGCGCGCTCGCCCTGCTGCCGGTCTACCTGCTCGGCAAGGTGAGCAAGACCGCCTTCAAGGAGCGGATGTACGGCTTTCTGCGCCGCGTGCCCGATGTGGACGCGGAGCTGGAGGCGTTCTGGGCGAAAAATTTCGGCCGCGTGAACCCGTGGTACCTCGCGCAGAAGCGCCCGGACGACATCATCATCTCCGCATCGCCGGAGTTTCTCGTGCGCATCCCGGCGCAGAAGCTGGGTGTGCGGCTGCTGGCATCGCGCGTGGATAAGCACACCGGAAAGACCGACGGGGAAAACTGCCACGGCGCGGAAAAGGTCCGCCGCCTGCGCGAAGCCTATCCCGGCACAGAAATCGCAGAATTTTACTCCGACTCCCGCAGCGACAGCCCGCTCGCGGAGCTGGCCGAGCACGCCTACCTCGTGCACGGGCAGGAACGCACGCCCTGGTGAGGGCGGGTAGAAAGGAGAACACTTATGTATTCCGCATCCGACTACCGCAGCATGGCGCGCCGCGCGCTGAAAAACTACTGGTGGCTCGCCGTGGGCGTGACGCTGCTGGCGAGCCTCCTCGGCGGGACGAGCAGCAGCTTCACCCCATCATTCAGCCTCACGGTCAACGGGGACGACCTGACGCAGTATTATCCTGAGGCCCTGCGCCACGCGCTGCGCGTATTTCTCCCCGTTTCCGGGATCATCTCGCTGGCGCAGTTCGTCATCGGCGGCAGCGTCTCCATCGGCCACAACCGCTTCTGCCTGAAGCTCGTTGACGGCGAGCAGGCCCGGTTCGAGGACCTGTTTTCCGGCTTTGACATCTTCGGCAACGCTTTCGTGCTCAACCTGCTCATCACGCTTAAGGTGCTCGCATGGTCGCTGCTGTTTGTCATCCCCGGCATCATCGCCGCCTACCGCTATTCCATGGCGACGTACATCCTGGCCGAAAACCCGAACATGCAGGCCACGGAGGCCATTGAGCGCTCCAAGGCACTCATGGACGGGCGCAAGGGCGACCTGTTCCGCCTCGACCTGAGCTTCATCGGCTGGGCACTGCTGGCCGTGCTGACTGCCGGCATCGGCAATCTCTGGCTCGTGCCGTATATGACCGTGTCGCGCGCCGCGTTCTACCGCAGTCTACCGCGCAGCATGGGTGACCGGGCACCCAACGGCTGGCAGCAGCCGAACCCCGGCCCGCAGCCGGGCGGTAACTGGTACGGCCAGAACTGAACACTTATACAAATACAAAATCATGCAGCCCCACAGCGGAAATTCGGTTTCGCTGTGGGGCTGCTTTTTATAGAACGATTGACAATTCTTTCTTTTCCAGTTACACCCAAATCATGGATCAGATCCGGAAAACGAAAAGCATCTTTGGGGAGGTAGAAAACACGATATGTGGAGAAAACTGAGCTGCCTGCTCCTGTGCATTGCCATGCTGGCGGGACTCGCCGGATGCGGCAAAGCCGACTCCGACACCGACAAAGCAAAGGACAAAACTACGAACAAAGTGGCGGACATCAAAAAAGCCGATACAGACGCCAACGGCGCAGCGGCCGCCGACATGGCAGAGCAAAACAAGGCATACGGCGCCGCGCTGTGGGACATTTATCTGCACGGGCTGCTCCCGGACGGCTCCAAGCTGGACTATTCTGGCACACAGCAGGCGGAGGATAACACCTTCGCCATCTATGACGTGGACAACGACGGCCGCGAGGAGCTTGTGGTGCTGTGGGCAAACGCCAGCGTCGCCTGGTGTCAGGGGCTGGTCTACGGCTACGACAACGGAGAGCTCCATGAAGAGCTGTCCGAATTTGTTGACATGCGCTTTTACAGCAACGGCGCCGTGGAAGCAAGCTGGTCACACAATCAGGGCCTGGGTGGCCGCATCTGGCCGTACAACGTCTACACCTACGACGCCAAGACCGACACCTACCGTCACTTCGGCGCCGTGGACGGCTGGGACAAGCGCTTTGCGGACACGTTCTACGCCTCCGGAGAGCCCTTCCCCGACGATCTGGATCAGGACGGGGACGGCCTCATTTACTTCCTTTACTCCGGTGAAGAGATCCCTACCTTCGGCGATGAGGCCAAAGCGCAGAGAGTGGACGGACGGGAATACGAAGCCTGGCGGTGGTTGTACCTCCACGGCGCGACGGAGATCACGCTGCCCACGAAGCACATCACGCCGGACAACATCACGCCCCTCGGCTGCCCGATGCCCTGAAGCGCACGGGACATAAAGGAACCCCCTCCGCAGGTCGTATCCCTGCGGAGGGGGTGTTTTTTCGGCCATCAGACAAAATAGCCCGCATCCGCCCGCACCGGGCAGGACGCGAAGAGCTGGCGCACCGCGCTCTCATACTCTGCGAGATCCTGCGCCTTGCGGATGCGGCGCAGCGGCCGCTCGGCATCCGCAAAGCTGCAGCCGAGATAGCGCCACGCCTCCTTCATGCGAAACAGCAGCGCGCGCCGGTCGGGGATGCGCGCGCGCGTGGCGGCGTAAAGCCGGTCGTGAAACGCCTGAAACTGTGCCGCCGTCGGCACGGCGCCGGTGCGCAGCTGACCGATGAGACCGGGGTTGGCAGCGAGCCCGCGGCCGAGCATGACGCGCTCCACAGTCGGGAACCGCGCCTGAAACGCGCGCACGGCCGGGGCGTCAAACAGGTCGCCGTTGTAGCACACGGGGGCACGGCTGTGCGCGAGCGCGTAGGCGAACATGTCGAGATTCGGGTGCCCGTGGTACTGGTCAGCCTGCACGCGCGGGTGCACGATCAGCTCGCAGATCGGGTAGTCGTTATACAGCTCCAGCAGCGCGGGAAACGTCTCCGCTGTCGCCTTGCCGAGCCGCGTCTTGACCGACACCGGCAGCGGGCAGGCTGCAAACACGGCGTCGAAAAACCGCCGCAGCAGATCCGGCTCCGTGAGCAGGCCCGCGCCCTTTTTCTTCGCCGTGACGGTGTTCGACGGGCAGCCGAGGTTAAAATTCACCTCGTCGTAGCCCATGTCGGCGAGCCGCCCCGCCATCCAGAGAAAATCCTCGGCACAGTGGCCCATGAGCTGCGGCACGACGTGGATGCCCGCATTGTGCGCGGGCTCGATCTCGCGCAGCTCACGCGGGGAAAACGTGCGGTTCGCCGTCGGTGAGAGAAACGGCGTATAGTAGCTGTCCGCCGCGGGGAATGTCTGCCGCTGCGCCTGCCGGAACAGGTCACCGGTCACGCCCTCCATCGGCGCGCAGAGATACTGCATGGTCATCACCTCATTATCCGGCCCATGATAGCGGAAAATCCGCCCCGCGTCAAGCTTTACAAACCCGCCGCCGTCAGGTATGATAAAAGGTACACGCATCCGAAGGAGGGGTTTCATGGAATATCGAAGCGATCTGGAGATCGCCCAGAGCTGCACGATGCAGCCGATCTGTGACATTGCACGCACCGTCGGCATCGACGATGCTGATATAGAGCCGTATGGCCGCTATAAGGCGAAGGTGGCGCTGTCCGTGCTCGGGCAGCCGCCGCGCGGAAAGGGAAAGTTGGTTCTCGTCACGGCCATCACGCCCACGCCCGCCGGCGAGGGCAAGACGACCACGACCATCGGCCTGGCCGACGCGCTGCGCCGCATCGGGAAGGACGCGGCCGTCGCGCTGCGCGAGCCGTCGCTCGGCCCGGTGTTCGGGCTTAAGGGCGGCGCGACCGGCGGCGGCTATGCGCAGATCGTGCCGATGGAGGACATCGACCTGCACTTCACCGGCGACTTTCACGCCATCGGCGCGGCGAACAACCTGCTCGCCGCCATGCTCGACAACCATATCCAGCAGGGTAACGCCCTCGGCATCGACCCGCGGCGCATCACGTGGCGGCGCTGCGTGGACATGAACGACCGGCAGCTGCGCTGCATCGTCGACGGGCTCGGCGGCAGGGCCAACGGCGTGCCGCGTGAGGACGGATTCGACATCACGGTCGCCAGCGAGATCATGGCAGTGCTCTGCCTGGCCGAGTCCATGGCCGATCTGAAGGCGCGGCTGGGCCGCATCCTCGTGGGCTACACGTATGACGGCCGCCCCGTCACGGCGCGCGATCTCAAGGCCGTGGGCGCGATGGCGGCGCTGCTGCGCGACGCGCTCAAGCCCAACCTCGTGCAGACGCTCGAGGGCACGCCGGCGTTCGTACACGGCGGGCCGTTTGCCAACATCGCGCACGGGTGCAACAGCGTGCTTGCCACGCGCATGGCCATGCACCGCTGCGACTACGCCGTGACGGAGGCCGGCTTTGGCGCCGACCTCGGCGCGGAGAAGTTCCTGGATATCAAGTGCCGGCTTGCCGGACTGCGGCCGGACGCCGCCGTCGTGGTGGCGACGGTGCGCGCGCTGAAAATGCACGGCGGTCTGGCGCTGAACGAACTCGGCACGGAGAACCTCGACGCACTGCGCCGCGGCGTGCCGAACCTGCTGCACCACGTGCGCTGCATCCGCGACACGTTCGGTCTGCCGTGCGTCGTGGCCATCAATCGCTTCCCCACCGACACCGACCGCGAGATCGCGCTGCTGACGGAGCTGTGCGGGCAGCTGGGTGTCCGCGTCGTGCTATCCACCGTCTGGGCCGACGGCGGCCTCGGCGGCGAGGCGCTCGCGCGCGAGGTCGTGCGCCTGTGCGAGAGCGAAAACCACTTCCGCTTTGCCTATGAGCTCGACGCGCCGGTCGAGGAAAAGATCGACGCCGTCGTGCGCCGGGTCTACGGCGGAGCGGACGCAGAGATCCTGCCCGCCGCGCGCAAACAGATCCGCGAGCTGGAGGCGCTCGGCTTCGGCGGCCTGCCGGTGTGCATCGCCAAGACGCAGGCGAGCCTATCGGACGACCCGGCGCTGCTCGGCGCGCCCGAGGGCTTCACCGTGACCGTGCGCAGCGTGACCGTGTCCGCCGGGGCGGGCTTTCTCGTCGCGCTCACGGGCAGCGTGCTCACGATGCCCGGTCTGCCGAAAGTCCCGGCCGCCGAAAACATCGACATCGACGACGACGGCCGCATCACCGGCCTGTTTTGAGCGTTTGCGCCCGCACATGGTTTCATGTGCGGGCGTTTTTCTGCGCATCGCTAGAAGTTATGTAAACCAAATGGCGCATACCGCGCCGCGCCCCCTCATAGGATGAAGGCAGAAAGCCGGAGGTGGTGCAATGTACAAAGTGCGGCAAGCCGTCAGAAAACACCGGAAACTGCTGAGCGTGTGCGCGATGGTGCTGGCCATCGCGCTTATGTTCTGGGCGGTCAACAGCCCCGCGATCGTGGGCGTGAGCGCGGCCAAGCGCGTGCTGCCCATCTACTGCGTGCAGCGCGACGACCGTGTCGTGAGCCTGTCGTTCGACGCAGCCTGGGGCAACGAGGATACGCAGATGCTCATCGACATCCTCAACAAGTACAACGTCCACGCGACGTTCTTCGTCGTGGGCGAATGGGTGGACAAATATCCGGAGTCGGTCAAGGCGCTCGCGGATGCGGGCAACGAGGTCATGAACCACTCGTCCACGCACCCGCACATGGCGCAGCTAAGCGCCGAGCAGATCCAGACGGAGGTCAACACCTGCGCCGATAAAATCGAAGCCGTCACCGGTACGCGGCCGACGCTGTTTCGCTGCCCCTACGGGGAGTACAACGACACGGTCGTGAGCACCATCAACGGTCTGGGCATGCATGTCATCCAGTGGGACGTGGATTCCCTCGACTGGAAGGGGCTGAGCAGCGACGAGATCACATCGCGCGTGCTCACGCGCGTGCAGCCGGGCAGCATCGTGCTGTTCCACAACGCGGCCGAGCACACGCCGGAGGCGCTGGCCGGCATCATTGAGGCGCTCATCGCCGACGGGTATTCCATCATCCCGATCTCGCAGATGATCCTCCCCGGCGACACGAGCATCGACCCCAACGGCCGCCAGTGTCCGGCGACCGTGGGCGAGGGTGCATGAGCAGGCAGCGAAAGCGGGGTTTACGCCCCGCTTTCGTTGCATTTTGCGCGCAAAAACGCTATAATAGAGAAAAAATCACCGCCCGCCGGGCGGTTCAGGAGTAAACATCTATGGAAAATTTCCAGAAAATCGCCGTGCTCATCGACGCGGACAACACGCAGCTGTCCAAACTGGAGGCCGTGCTGCACGAGGTATCGACCTACGGCCGCATCGTCGTGAAAAAGGCCTACGGCAACTGGCGCAAGGACTCGCTGAAAAACTGGGAGCCGGAGCTCAAGCGCCTCGCCATCCGCGCCGAGCAGCAGTTTGACTACGTCACCGGCAAGAACACGACCGACATCGCCATGGTCATCGGAGCCATGGATCTGCTGCACAATAATATGTACGACGCGCTCGTGCTCGTGTCGAGCGACAGCGACTTCACGCCGCTGGCCATCCGCCTGCGCGAGTCGGGCCTGTACATCATCGGTGCCGGCGTGACGACGACGCCGGAGTCATTCAAAAACGCGTGCGACGACTTCATCCTCATCGACTATCTGTCCAAGGCAGACGAAAAACCCGCCGCCGTCGAGCACGCCGCGGAGCCCGCGGCCAAAAAGCCCGCCCGCAAGACGAAAAAGGCCACACGCAGCACGAAGAAGTCCGCGGCCGAGTCTGCCCCGGCCACCGAACCCGAACCGGAACCGACGCCCGAACCCGAACCGGAGCCGGAGCCGAAAAAGCCCGACATCCGCGAGATCCACAACCTGCTGCACATTGCGTCCGAGAAGTATCAGGACGCCGACGGCTTTGTCAACGTCAGCTCCTCGGGGCTGTACATCAAGCGCGTCAAGCCCGATTTCAACGTGCGCGCCTACGGCTACAGCAAACTGCCGGAACTGCTGGCCGCCTTCCCCAACAAGTACCAGATCAAGCGCTACGAGGGCAAGGGCGGCGCGACAATCATCGCCTATAAATGTCTGTAATATCAAGCATTTGAAAGTCTGATAAGAACCCGCTCAGAATTGCAAAAAGCCCTTGACTTTTGCGCCCGGGCGCGCTAGAATTCCTCTCCTGTTGGGGAAGGACACCACCGCGAAGCAGCCCTCTTTCTTCGATGCCTCTGCGTCGGCACCCCCCCCGCAAATTTCAAGAAAGAAGGTTCTTCCCATGACTGCTCAAATCCTTGCGGCTGTCATCTTCGTCGGCATGTTCGCGCTCATCATCATGGACAAATTCGAGCGCCAGTATGTCACGCTTGGCAGTGCGGCCCTCGTGCTCGTGGTCGTGTTCGGCATCTGCATGCACAGCTGGGACGCGATCAAAAACGCCCTGAACCTCGGTGCCATCTTCCGCGCCGACTTCTGGTACGGCGCCTCGGAGAGCGCAAGCTCCGGCGTCAACTGGTCGACCATCTTCTTCATCACCGGTATGATGATCATGGTCGAGGGCCTCGGCAAATCCGGCTTCTTCCGCTGGCTGTGCCTGTCGCTGGCAAAGCTCGCGCACTACCACGTCGTGCCGCTGCTGCTGTGCTTCATGGCCATGTCCGCGTTTCTGGCCATGTTCATCGACAGCATCACGGTCGTGCTGTTTCTCGCGACCGTCACGCTGGAGCTGGCGCAGATCCTGCACTTTGACCCCGTTCCGATGATCCTGTCGGAGGTCTTCTGCGCCAACCTCGGCGGTGCCGCCACCATGTGCGGCGATCCCCCCAACATCATCATCGGCACCGCGCTCGGCTATACCTTCACGGACTTCATTGAAAACACCGGCGTCATCGTCGGCATCTGCTTTGTGTTCGTGCTGATCTTCTTCTGGCTGTGCTTCCGCAAGCCGCTCAAGGCGAGCGAGGCCGCCCGTCCGGCCGACGCTGTCTGCCCTGCTCCGGCGACCGCCATCGCCAACCGCAAGGCGTTCGTCGCGGATGTGATCGTGTTTCTCATCGCGGTCGCGCTGCTCGTGACGCACGCGCAGACCGGGCTGACCGTCGCGTGCATCGGCGTCATCGTCGCGTGCCTGACGCTGCTGGTGACCGTGTTTACCAACGGCGGCGCTGCGGTGAAGGAAGTCATCCGCGGTGTGGATTACAAGACGCTGCTGTTTTTCATCGGCCTGTTCATCTCCGTCGCGGGTCTGGAGCAAACCGGTGTGCTCAAGCTCATCGCGCAGTTCATCTCGACCATCAGCGGCGGCAGCATCAAGGTCGTCATCCTCATCATCCTGCTGCTCTCGGCCGTGTGCAGTGCGCTGATCGACAACATCCCGTTCGCGGCCACCATGGTGCCGGTCATTCAGTCCATCGCGGCGACGCAGGGCATGGACCTGTCCGTGCTCGCCTGGGCGCTGTCGCTCGGCACCGACCTCGGCGGCAACGCCACGCCCATCGGCGCGTCGGCCAATGTCGTGGCCACATCCGTGTCGGCCAAGAGCGGCCACCCCATCAGCTGGGGCAAATACTGCAAATACTGCGTTCCGGCCACACTGCTGGTCGTTGCGGTCTCGCTGGGATGCCTGTTTCTGAGATACCTGTGATCCTACTTTGAGAAAGGCGGTAACGCATCATGAAGCAAATCATCGTGACCGTCGGCCGTGAACACGGCAGCGGCGGCAAGTACATCGCCGAACAGATCGCCAAACAGCTCGGCATCGCATTTTACGATAAGGAGCTGCTGCTGGCCAGCGTCTTCAATGCCGAGGACGCCGCGCGCTATGACGAGAAGCCCGTGCACCTGCTGTGGTCGCGCCGCATCGGCGAGAACTTCAACGCGCCGGAGGATGCGCTCGCACACGAGACGTTCGAGCACATTCAGGAGCTTGCCGACAGCGGCGAGTCGTTCGTCGTGCTCGGCCGGTGCTCGGATTTTTTGCTGCGCAACAACCCGAACGCCGTGCACCTGTTCATCGCCGGAAAGCCCGACGTGAAGCGCCAGCGGCTCATGGAGGAAAAATCCCTCACGGCCGATCAGGCGGCGCAGGAAATGCGCCGTGTCGACCGCGACCGCAAAGCCTACCACAACTACTACTGCGACACGAAGTGGGGCGACGCGCGCGGGTATGACCTCGTTGTCAACAGCGGCAAGCTCGGCATCGAGAAGACTGTCGACACGCTCGTGAACTACGTGCGCGCCTACCAGGCGCAGAACGAAGAATAAGCATGAAAATGCCCCGGATGCATTGGCATCCGGGGCATTTTTCGTCTCGGCTCAGGTTTGCGTGCCGGCGCCCACTGGCGCCTTTCGGGCGTTGCAGCGGCGGATGATCTCCCACAGGAGGTTGACCATGACCCAACCGATGCCGGTCGCCAGCGCGACGGCGCGCATGCCCATGCTGTCGATCCACAGCCAGGAGAATACCACGCGCAGCGCGATGTGGCTCGCCGCGCCGATAAATGGGATCGTCACGCGGCCGAGCCCATCAAAATATCCGGCAAACGTGTTGCCTGTAAAGCAGAAGATATAAAACAGCGAAATGAGCTGCATATATTCCCGGCCGCTTTCAAAGGCCGGGCCGCTGTATGCGCCCAGCATGAAGCCGACCGTCGCGCCGGCCGTCAGGTACATCACCAGTCCGGACAGCAGACCCATCGCCAGCATCAGCACGAGGCTGCTGCGGAATGTTTTCTGCACGCGCTCCGGCTTACCGGCGCCGAGATTCTGCGCCACGAGCACCGATGTCGCCGCCGCGCCGCTGTCGCCGAACGAATTGGCAAAGCCCTCGATGCGGGTCGTGGCCGTATAGGCAGAGATCATGTCCGTGCCGCCGGTATTGACCGCCCCCTGCACGAGGAGCTTGCCGATGTAAAGGCTCGACTGGTGCAAACCGGTGACAAAGCTGTAGCGCGCCGTGCGGCGCAGCAGCGGCGCGTCCATGCGGCAGTCGCTGCGGGCAAACAGCAGCTGCGGCGTGACCCGGCGCAGGTAGAGCATGCAGATCACGGCCGAAACGGCCTGCGAGGCCGCCGTCGCCCACGCGGCACCGGCAATGCCCCAGCCAAAGTGCGCGACGAACAGCACATCCAGCCCGACATTCGCCGTCACGGCGACCGCAAGCGCCATGAGCGCCGCCGTCGCGCGGCCGATGGCGCGCAGCAGCGCACCGTAGAGATTATAGACAAACGCCGCCGGCAGACTGATGAGAATGACGGTGAGATACGCCGTCACATAGCCCGTGAGCTCCTGCGGCGTCTGGATGACGCGCAGCAGCAGCGGCAGGCACAAAAAGCCGATGGCACTGCACGCGAGCGTGCACAACAGCCCGAACACCAGCGACAGAAAGTGCTCGCGCCGGAACGTCTCGAGATCGTTAGCGCCAAACAGCTGCGCAAAGATCACGGACACGCCGGTGCATGCGCCGGTGATCATGAACAAAAACAGATTCATCACCGACCCCGCAATGCCGACGGCCGCAAACTCCAGCCCGCCCGCACAGCGGCCGAGAATGAACGCATCGACCGCATTGTACAGCTGCTGAAGAATGTTGCCGAGGATCAGCGGCGCGGCCAGACGCAGCATATGCTGCGGTATGCTGCCGGCCGTCAGGTCATGGGTCCGGGTCTTCATCCGTAATTCCTCCCGAAAATGTCTTGACGAAACGATACCACGGTTATATCATTGCGTAAAGAGACAATGTTTCAACGGTTCCTTGCGAATCCCGCAAGGACGGAGGCAGCTTATGGACACGGAAAAATGCCGCGCACTGCTGGCCGTGCTCGAGGCCGGGAGCCTCTCGGCGGCGGCGGAAAAACTGGACTACACTCCCTCCGGCCTGAGCCGGATGATGGCGGCGCTTGAGCAGGATCTGGGCTTCCCGCTGCTGAGCCGCTCGCACAACGGCGTGCAGCCGACGCGCGCCTGCCGGACGCTGCTGCCGACGCTGCGGGAACTGACGCACTGGAGCGCCCTGCTCGAGGCACAGGCAGCCGATATCCGCGGCGTCGAGACCGGCACCATCGCCGTCGGCTGCGTGTACGGGGCATACTACGGCTGGCTCAGCCGCTGCATCGCCCGCTTCTGCGAAGTCTACCCAGGCATCGAGGTGCAGGTCCTGCAGGGCAACAGCAGCCAGCTCACGCGCGCCGTGAGCGAGCACACGGCCGACTTTTGCATCACGAGCTTCCGCGAGGGCGATTTTGACTGGATCCCGCTGTACGCCGACCCCATGGTCGCGTGGCTGCCGCCGGAGCATCCGCTGGCTGGGGGCAGGACGTTCCCGCTCGCGGCGTTTGCGACCGAGCCGACCATCGCGACCTATATGCACCAGGACACAGACAACGCGCGCGTGTTCGCCCGCGCGGGCATCACGCCGAATGTCCGCTACACGTCCGTGGACAGCCGCGCCACCTTTGCCATGGTGCAGGCCGGTCTCGGCGTGAGTCTGAACAATCAACTCATCACCCGCGGCTGGGACACGACCGGCATCGTGATCCTCCCGGTCGATCCGCCGCAATATGCCGAGATCGGCATCGCCGCGCCCGCGCCGGAGGAGCTGTCCCCGGCGGCGAAGCGGTTTCTCGCCTTCGCCCGGCAGACACTGCGCACGGATCCCGAGGCCGCGGAACTTGGAAAGGAGCAAGCATGAAAGTATCCGAACTCCCCTACCGGCGCGTAACGCGCGAGGAAATGACCGAAGGGCTGCAGCGCGTGATTGGGCGCGTAAAGGCCGCGCAGAGTGTTGAGGAGATCCTCGCCGCGCGGGCGGAATATCTCTCGCTCACGACGGAGTACGCCACGGCGCAGTCGCTGTCGTACATGCGCTACACGATCAACACCGTGGACCCGTTTTATCTGGCGGAAAAGGACTACTATGACGAGATCGGCCCGGAGGTCGAAAATCTTGCGCTGCAGTACACCTCCGCCGTGCTCGACAGCCCGTTCCGGAAAGAACTCGAGACGGTGCTCTCGCCGATCCTGCTGCGCAGCATGGAGCTGCAGCGGCGGAGCATGTCGCCGGAGATCATCGACGACATGGTCGAGGAAAACAAGCTCGTGAGCGAATACGCCCAGCTCATGGCGGGCATGCTCTTCCCCTTCCGGGGCGAGCAGCTGCCGCGGCCGATGCTGATGAAATACGCCCGTAGCGCCGACCGCGCCACGCGCAGGGAATGCTACGAGGCGCTCGGCACGACGCTGGAAGCGCACAGCGCGCAGCTGGACGATCTTTTTGACCGGCTCGTGCACGTGCGCGACCGGATGGCCAAAAAGATGGGCTATGAAAACTTCATCGAGCTCGGCTACTGCCGCATGGAGCGCATGTGCTACGACGCGCAGGCCGTGCAGACCTTCCGCGAGAACATCGTGCGCGACATCGTGCCGGTCGTGTCCCGGCTGCGGCTGGAAAACGCGAAGCGTCTCGGCATCGATACGTTCCGGCTCTACGACAATGAATTTTTCACCCCTGGCGGCGACCCGACGCCCTGCGGCAAGGACGACCTGTTCAACGCTGCGCAGAAGATGTACGACGCCATGGGCGACGTGCCGGGCACATTTTTCCGCATGATGTGCGAAAATGAGGCCTTCGACGTCGAGTCCCGCCCGAACAAGTGGGGCGGTGGCTACTGCACGGAGTTTCCGAAGTTCCGGCAGCCGTTCATCCTCGCAAACTTCAACGGCACGTCCGGCGACGTGGACGTCGTGACGCACGAGGCCGGCCACGCGCTCAACGCCTATCTGATCGCGGACAACCGCTTCACGCTGGAACTCGGCTGCGGCGGCATGGAAACCGCCGAAACGCACTCGATGAGCATGGAGTTTTTCGCCTGGCCGTATCTCGACGCCTTCTTCCCGAAGGCGGGCGACGCGGAGCGCTACCGCTTCCAGCACGCGCTTGATGCGCTCAGCTTCCTGCCCTACGGCACGATGGTGGACGAATTCCAGCACCGCGTCTACGCCGAGCCCGACCTCACCCCGGCCGAGCGCAACGCCGTCTGGCTGGAGCTGGAGGCGAAATACCGCCCGTATATTGACCAGCGCGGCATCCCGTATCTCGAGCGCGGCACCCGCTGGCAGTACCAGATGCACATCTACGAGACGCCGTTTTACTACATCGACTACTGCCTGGCACAGACGGCGGCGTTCCAGTTCCTGCTCGCATCGCAGGACAATTATGACGACGCGTTCGCCCGCTACCTGCACCTGTCGCAGCAGGGCGGCGAAAAGCTCTGGACGGACCTGCTGGCCGAGGCGGGCTTCCGCTCCCCGTTCGAGCCGGGCGCCCTCGCACAGCTGGCAGCGCAGGTGGAGCCGCTCATCCGCAGGCACACCGTCTGATAAAGGAGGAAAGCACCATGTACGAACTGACCCAGGTGGCCGGAAACAGCTACTATATCCAGAGCCCGGCCAAGATCGGCCTCGTGCGCCTGAACGACACAGACGTCTGCCTCATCGACAGCGGCAACGACAAGGAGGCTGGGCGCAAGGTGCGCCAGATCCTCGACGCCAACGGCTGGCACCTGACCGCCATCTACAACACGCACTCCAACGCCGACCACATCGGCGGCAACCAGTACCTGCAGAACCAGACCGGCTGCAAAATCTATGCCCCCGGCATCGAGTGTGACTTCACGCGCCACCCGGTGCTCGAGCCGTCGTTTCTCTACGGCGGCTATCCGCCGAAGGAGCTGCAGCACAAATTTCTCATGGCCAAGCCCAGCGACGCGCAGGAGCTGACCCCGGCGTGCCTGCCGGAGGGATTCGAACTGCTGCAGCTGCCGGGGCACTTTTTCGACATGGTGGGCTTTCGCACGCCGGACGACGTGGTGTATCTGGCCGACTGTCTGTCGAGCCGCGAGACACTGGAAAAGTACCAGATCGGCTTTCTTTACGATGTGGCTGCCTACCTGAACACGCTCGAAATGGTCAAAACGCTCTCTGGGCGCGCCTTCGTACCCGCGCACGCCGCGGCCACGGAGGACATTGCCCCGCTCGCACAGTACAACATCGACAAGGTGCTCGAGATCGCAGACATCATCACGGAGCTCTGCCGGGAGCCGCAGACGTTCGAGGCGGTCTTGCAGCAGCTGTTCCGGCGCTTCGACCTCGTGATGGACTTCGAGCAGTACGTGCTCGTCGGCAGCACGGTGCGCTCCTACCTCGCGTGGCTCAAAGACAGCGGAAGGCTCTGCGCCGTCTTTGATGACAACCGCCTGCTCTGGCAGCGGGCATGAAATGCATATCAAAAAACTCCGCATCCGATCGGATGCGGAGTTTTTTTCATTCCAGAAGTCCGTACTTTTCCTTCACGCGCGCGAGCTTGCTGAGTAATGGCTTATACAGCAGGAGCAGGAACACGGCCGTCGCGCCCGCGTGGATGAGGTTGAACACGAACCCCGACGCGCAGGTCGCCAGCCACAGCTGCCACGAGGGCACGGCGTTGTACATGAGCATGCTCGCCGTATCGAGCAGCACGCCGTAGACGATGAGCACCGAGAAAAAGCCGTAGAGCAGCAGCGGCACGAGCCGCACCTTCCGCCCGGCAAACAGCACGCCGCCGAGAAAGCCCACGAGCCCGAAGCCGAGCATCTGCCACGGCGTCCACGGCCCCTGACCGAAGAAAAAGTTCGAGATCAGGCCCGCCGCAGCGCCGGTGACGAAGCCCGCCTCCGGCGTGAAGGCCACGGCCGTGAGGATCACGATCGCGCACACGGGCTTGCACTGCGGCAGCCAGTAAAACGCCGCGCGCCCGGCCACGGCCAGCGCCGTCATCGTCGCGAGCAGCACGAGTTCGCGCGCCTGCGGCCTGCGGCCTTCAAACCGCAGCACGAACGGCACAAACATCAGCCCCACGAGCAGCAGCGACGTGAGGTAGTATTTCCGCTCGTCCCACACGCATACGAACACCGCCATCAGCGCCGGGATCGCCACGAGCAGGATGCCGAGCGCGGCCCAGGTGCGCCGCGTCAATCGGTGAGACATTGCACGACCTCCCCGCACAGTACCGCACCGGGCGCAGCGGTGCGCGCGATGCGCGCGGCCGCCGTGGTGTAAAAATAATTGCCGGAGAAAAACGCGCGCGCGGCGTTTTCCGTCACGACCTCGCCGCGAAAAAGCAGGCCGCAGCGGTCGGCGTACTGCGCGCAGAACTCCACATCGTGGCTCACGATGCACACGGCCGCGCCCTGTGCGCAGAGCGCGCGCAAAAGCGCGCCGAAGTCCGCCTTGAACGCGCCATCCATGCCCTTCGTCGGCTCGTCGAGCAGCAGCACGCGCGGCTGCATGAGCAGCACCTTCGCCAGCGCGGCGCGCTGTTGCTCGCCGCCGGAGAGGTCAAAGGGGTGCCGGTCGAGCAGCGGCGCGAGCGCCATCTGCCGCACGACCGTGTCCACCAGCGCGGCGTCCCTGCCGAGCGAAGCGAGATCGGCGCGCACCGTGTCGGCCGCGAAGAGCGTGCGCGGGTCCTGCGGCACGGCGGCGATGCCGTCGCGCAGGGGCTGGAGCGCGCGCTGCCGCTTCCCATCGAGGTACACGCTGCCGCGGTACAGCCGCAGCCGCCCGGAGAGCACGCCGAGCGCCGTCGTCTTGCCGCTGCCGTTGCTGCCGGTGAGCGCGTAGAGCTCGCCCGGGCGCAGCGTGAGTGAGAAATTGCGCAGCACGTCCGCGCTGCCCTGCGCGTAGCGAAACCAGCCGTCGCGCACGGTCAGCACCGGGGGCGCGTCCACGGGCGCGGGCGGCGCGTCCGGCATCGGGCGCGGAGAAAAGCGCTGGAGATACGCCCGACCCGCGCGCACGGTGAGCGGCAGACGCTCCGTCTCGCCGAGGGCGGCGGCAATGCGCGCCGCCGTGGGCATGGCAGAAAAGATCGCATGGCCGCGCACCGCGGCCGCCGCCTCCTGCGGCGCACCGGCGGCCAGCAGCCGCCCCTGCTCGAGCACGATGAGGTGGTCGGCCAGCGGCACGGCCTCCTCCAGCCGCTGCTCGGACAGCAGGATCGTCAGCCCCAGCTCCTCGTTGAGCTTGCGCAGCGTGTGCAGGAAAGTACTCGCCGCGATGGGGTCGAGCTGGCTCGTCGGCTCGTCCAGAATGAGCACGTCCGGCCGCATGACCACGACGGACGCGAGGTTGAGCATCTGCTTCTGGCCGCCGGAGAGCGCGCCCACGTCGCGCTCGAACCAGTCGGCAATGCCGAAGTAGCTCGCCATCTCGGCGACGCGCAGACGCATGGTTTTTTCCTCGCAGCCGAGGCTCTCGAGCCCGAACGCCAGCTCGTGGAACACCTTGTCCGTCACGATCTGATCATCCGGGTGCTGGAGCACAAAGCCGATGCGCCGCGCCTGCTCAGCAAATGGGATGTCCTTCAGGCGCGTGCCCCCAAGGCACACCGTGCCGCTGACCGTGCCGTGCGGCGTAAGGCAGGTCTTGAGCTGGCGCAGAAGGGTCGATTTGCCGCTGCCGCTCTCGCCGCAGAGAACCGTGACCGCGCCCTCCGGGACCGTGAGCGTGAGATCATCGAGCGCCGGGCGCGTCTGGCCCGGATAGGCAAACGTCAGATGTTCGAGCGCAAACGACGCCATGTCAGTGCCTCCTTTCCATCGAGCAGCAGCGGCAGAAAGCACAGCAGCGCAAAGCACGCCATGCATACCGTACCGAGCGCGCCGTCGCCGCCGATGCGGATCGACGGGTAGTAGCGCACATACAGCGCGCCGCAGCCGACGCCCACGCACACGCCCGCAAACGCGAGCGCAAACACGGCGCAGAGCACGCCGTCGCGCCGGGTGAAGCGGTAATTGCCGAAATAGGTTCTTCTGCCGGCACCGTAGCCCCGGCTCTTCATGGAGTCCGCCGCCGTGATGCCGCTCTCAAGCGCCCATGAGACGGTGACGGACAAAATGCGCGCGCCATTTTTCAGCCGCCGCCACGCGCTGCCCTCGCGCGTGCCGCAGCCGAGCGATGCCTGCGCCGCGCGCACGGCGCGGATGTGCGCGGAAAACTTCGGTATGAACCGCAGCGCCATGCTCAGCAGCAGCGACACGCCCGGCAGCGCGCTGCCGAACACGTACAGATATTTCTCCGCCGTCATGACGACGTTGCAGCACTGGAACCACAGGATCACGGCCGCGAACATCGCCGCCGCTGCCGCGCCGTAGCACAGCGCCTCGCGCGTGACGGGGTTGCCGTTCGGCAGGTAGAACAGCATCGTCACGCCCGCGTGGTTGAACAATGCGTTGAGCGCCGCCATCAGCACCAGAAACGGCACGAGCCAGCCGAGCGTCCGCCCCAGACTGCGCCAGCCGCGCAGCACCGCACAGTAGCCCAGCGCGCCCAGCAGGCTCAGCGCCAGAAACACCGGGTGCAGCACGAGCATCGTCAGCAGCAGCACGGCCGCAAAATAGCAAAAGGTCAGCGCCGGGTGCAGCGCCGAGAAGGAATCGTTCATGGTTCTCCTTGCTGGGCGCCGACGTCGCGCCCGAGGTCGCAGGTATAGCTCCAGACGACGGTGTCGCCGTCGTGCAGTGTATAGCCGCTGCAGCCGTAATCCGGCCAGACGCCATTGACACTGTACATCCAGCCGGACAGCTCGCCGCAGTCAAATTCGTAGAGGTTGCCGATGCCCTCGATATAGGCGCTGTTGTACGCAGGCGTCCAGGTCGACTCCATGTGGAGGCCCTGCGCGCGGCAGACCCGCTGCAGCACATCGAACACCGTGTCCCCCTCCGAGAAGGAGACGGTCGTCTCCGGCAGGAGCACGCCGTCAGGCGGCACGATGTCCGCCTTGCCGGATTTTAGATCGTCCATGTGCTCCAGCACCGTGCTGCACTCGACCGTTACCGTGCAGTGCAGCGCGCCGGCGTCATCCTGCGTCTGTCCGCCGCAGGCCGTGCACAGCAAAAGCAGCAGGCACAGCAGCAGACTGAGCGTGCACCGCTTAGCCATGCTGCACCGTCCCGTTCACGACTGTGAGCGTGGCCGTCGTCGTGGCAAGGCTCTCGGTCTCATCCGCGGCGGCCAGCACGGCGTCCGACACCGTCAGCGCCGCCTCCGTCACACCGTCGTCGAGCTGAAAGCGCAGCCGCACGAGCACGCTGCCCGTCGATGTGGCGAGCGTGCCGCCATCCTCCGGCAGGCACAGGGCGCGCACGCTGCCGGTCTCATTGGCGCGCTCGGGGTCACTCTCCCACTCCGGGAGACTGCCCATCACGAGCGGGATGTCCCCATCCGACGTGCCGAGGAATGTGATCTGCGTCGGGTCAAAGGTCACGGCGAGGCTCGCCGCCTCATAGTGCGCGCCGTCCGGCAGGCCGGAGAGCACGACGTCGACCGTGCACGCGCCATCCGCGTCCGCGCTCTGGCACGTGAGCGTAAGCGTGGGGTCGGTGTCCGCGACGCTCTTTTGCCGCAGCGTGATGCACAGCACCACAACGACCACGACCAGCAGCACGGCAAGCACAATGGCAAGGTTCTTTTTCGTCCAGAAAGTCTTCATTGTCCGTCCTCCTGCGCCGTGGGCAGCACCGTATTCTGAACGAAACTGTCAGCCAGCGCGCGCACATCCTGCGTGTCGACGCGGCCGTCAAGATTCACATCCATCGTCAGCAGCAGCTCCGTTGCCGGGGCCTTGCTGTCTGCGCAGGCCGTGCGGATATTGAGCGCATCCTGCGCGTTGATAACGCCGTCGGCATTCCCATCGCCGACGGTCAGCACCGGGCCCTTGCCTTCCGTCACGGTGTAGTTTTCCGTGTCATTGAGCGCGTCATCCGTCACGTCCGGCGCAAAGAGCCAGACCCACGTCGGCGTGTCGCTGCGCTCAGACAATACAGGGCTGTAGAGCAGCTGCGTCCCGTCGGAAAACGTGACCGTGCTGTCCGCCGTCACGTCCGGCAGGCACACGGCGACCGTGCGGTATCCGGCCGGGATGAGGCCGCTGCCGTCCGCCGTGCAGAGCACGCGCGCGACCGGTTCGTCCGGCTCGGCGGGCGTCTCGACCGTGGGCGTGTCCGTCTCCTGATAGAGGCCGCTCTGCCCGCGCCGGAACCGCGAGATGGCCACGAGCGCGTACACCGCCTGCTCCGTGGCGAGACTGTCCGTGCCGCCGGAGGCCTTGTGGCGGAACGCGGCCGCGCCCGCATCATAAAACGTCAGCAGCGCATCGACCGCCGAGCCGCCGTCCTTGACGAAACGGCTGTCCGTGTCCGGGTCGATGCCCAGCGCCGTGCAGGCGACGATGACCTGCGCGACGCTCTCGGCATTGGCGGAGCCCCATGAGGTGAAGCCGCCGTCGCTGCTCTGCATGGCCGAGAGCGTGTCAATGCCGCGCGACACGGCCGCTGCGACGGCCGCCTCCCCGCGGTACGCCGCCAGCGCCTGCAGCACCATGGCCGTCACGTCCGGGTCGGCCGCCGCACCGCTCATCGCCCAGCCGCCGCCGGAGAGCTCCGCCGCCAGAATGGCATCCACGCACTGGCGGCGCACCGCGCTGCCGGACAGATAATTGCGGCTGTCGAGCGCGAGCAGCGCAAACACCGGGCCGTTGATGCCCTGATTGCGCACCCAGGCAAAGTCTGCATACGGCGCGGTGAGGTCGCAGCCGCCGACCTGCGTCGCGTCGCGCCCGATGGCGGACAGCGCGAGGATGACGCGCGAATTGTCCGTGGATTTGTAGGCGTTGAGCGCACCGTCGCGCCCGGACGCTGCCGTGAGCTCCGGCGCCTTGGACGCAACGTCTGCATAGTAGCGCACGAAATAATCGCTGTCCACGGCGAAATACCCGCCGCGGGCAAGGCCCAGCACCGTCCACTCATCGCCGTAGCCCGGCGACGGGACGGCCGCCGCCTGCTGCGCCAGTGCGGCCGAGAGCACCGGCTGCACATCTGCGCCCTGCGCCGTCGGCGCCGGCAGCACCGCGCACGCGAGCAGCAGCGCCAGGCACAGCGCCAGAAACCGTTTGTTCGTTTTCATGATCTGCCTCCTGAAAGGGGTCTTACACGCACGCGGTCGATGCGCGCGCGGATTTTCCGAAATCACGCAACATTATACCAGCCGGATTGCGCAAAAGCAACGTTCTGCGGCATTTCCCGCCCTGGCGATGCATGGACTTTCTGTCAGGTTTTCCGGCAGGCCGCTTTTGCGCAATTTCCCGCGCGCGGCGTGCTAGGATACCCCCATGGACGTCATCTATCTCGACAGCCTGTTTGGGCTGAATCTGCTGATCGACTACTGCCTGGTGCTGGCATCGGCGCGCGTGTGCGGCGTGGTGCTGCGCCGCTGGCGGTACGCGCTCGCGGCGCTCATCGGCGCGCTGTACGCGGCGCTCATGGTCCTGCCCGGCTGCGGGTGGCTGGCAAACGGCGCGATGAAGCTCGCACTCGGCGCGGCCATGGCGCTCATCGCCTTCGGCGGGGAGGCGCATCTCGTGCGGTGCACGGTGGTGTTCTTCGCCGTGTCGGCCGCGTTCGGCGGCGCAGTGTACGCCGCGGGCATGCTCGCGGGCGTGCCGCCGGGCAGCGGTGCGCTCGTGACGGTGTCGGGCCGGGTGCTGGCACTGTCGTTCGCCGCGTGCTATGCGGCCGTGTCGCTCGTGTTCCGCCGGCGGGCCAAGGCCGCCGACCGCGAGGTGCGCACCGTGACGATCACGCTTGCCGGGCGCAACGTGACGCTCAAGGCCCTGCGCGACAGCGGCAATGACCTGCACGACCCGGTGTCCGGCCTGCCGGCGGCGGTGGTCGAGCGCGCGGCGGTGCTGCCGCTGTTTCCGGCGCTGCACGCCCTGCCGGACGACGCGGTGCAGACGCTGGAAGCGCTCAGTGCGCTGCCGGAGTGCACCGGCCGGGTCGTGCTGCTGCCGTACCGCGCGGTGGGCGTGGCCGGCGCGCTGCTGCCGGCGTTCCGGCCGGACAGCGTGAGGATCGACGGCGCGGCGGAGCCGATGCTGCTGGCGCTGAGCGCGCAGGCGCTCACATCCGACGGCGCATTTGCCATGGTGCTGCCGCCAAAAAGCTGAGGAGGGGTTTTTCGTGCCAAGACTACTGGAAAGACTGCATACGCTCTGGGCGGCGCTGCGGCTGCGGCTGCGCGGCGGCGCGCCGGGGCTGTTTTACATCGGCGGGAGCGACACCATGCCCGCCCCGCTCGACCGCGCGGCCGAGCAGCAGGCCATCCGGGCGCTCGCCGCCGGGAGCGAGGAGGCCGCTTCCCTGCTCATCGAGCACAACCTGCGGCTGGTGGTGTACATCGCGCGCCGGTTTGAAAACACGGGCATCCACATCGAGGACCTGATCTCGATCGGCACGATCGGCCTCATCAAGGCCATCCACACCTTCAAGCCGGACAAGAACATCAAGCTCGCGACCTACGCCTCGCGCTGCATCGAAAACGAGATCCTCATGTACCTGCGCAAGTGCAGCGCGCAGAAAACGGAGGTGAGCATCGACGAGCCGCTCAACACCGACTGGGACGGCAACGAGCTGCTGCTCTCGGACATTCTCGGCACGGACGCCGACGCCGTGAGCCGCCCGCTCGAGGACGATGCGGAGCGCGCCATGCTCCTGCGCGCCATTGAGACGCTCGGCGAGCGCGACCGGCAGATCATTCTGCTGCGCTTCGGCATCGGCGGCGCGCGCGAGGCGACGCAAAAAGAGGTTGCAGACCTGCTGGGCATCTCGCAGAGCTACATCAGCCGGCTCGAAAAGCGCATTATCGCGCACCTGCGTCAGGAGATGCTCAAGCAGATGCAGTGCTGAACATGGAATACGCAAAAGCGGCGGCTCCGG
>OIBQ01000098.1_pt1 | contig 39353 bp, 41 predicted proteins | sample 1581051 | NCBI WGS metagenome assembly OIBQ01 (sample SAMEA3882511, study PRJEB24775) | human gut metagenome | biome: human-associated habitat; feature: intestine environment; material: feces | place: Netherlands | collected 2009/2010
CAGCGAGTGTTTCCAATCATCATTACTACCTGCATTTCGGCGCACAAGGTAGGACAGCCGGAGCCGTTGTTTGATATGACTATCATGGACGAAGCCAGTCAGTGCAATGTGGCAATCTCACTTGTCCCGATCATTCGTGGAGAAAAGCTGATGCTGGTGGGAGATCCACAGCAGCTCAACCCGGTCATTTTGCTTGGGGAGCTGACGAATCAGAAACTGCGCCGGAAGTATCATGTGGCCGATGAATACGATTACCGGAAGAATTCGATTTACAAAACATATCTCGCCTGCGATGCCGTAAGCGATGAAGTGCTTTTGCGCAATCACTATCGTTGCAACAAAGAAATTATAGGGTTCAATAATAAAAAATATTACAATTCCAAATTGCAGATTCAGTCGAAAAGCCGGGAAACGCATCCACTTGTGTATGTTGATGTAAAAAGTAATCAGCCACAAATCAAGAATACTTCTCAATTTGTGGCACTAATTCATTAAACAAAATGTGCTATAATCGAATGTCTTTCTTCAACTATATTAAACCTAAATGTTTTTCGACACAAGTTAATGTACTCTCAACTGTACTATCCACAGTTCTCTCTATCCAAAAGAAAGAACTGCTTTTAATCTCCTCTATGCGATTTACATTGAGTTCATATAAGGTAATATTCACAGTTTGTTTGGCTTTTTCTATATCAGTCGCTGAATTTAAGTACTGAAAAAATCCCTGATGATCTGGTCGATTACCATATTCATCAACAAGATTAGATGGGTCTTTTATGAGAAAAACAACTCTCGCTGGTTCAGAAAAAGCGAGTGCCTGAGCAACTGTAAGATGACAATCGCACAAAACTTTCTTATTTTCTGATAAACGAATCAAATCAAGAAGAACAAACTCTAACTGTTCACGAGTATTATTCAACAGCCAATTCTTATATTCTTCAACTGTTCTTCCAAAAAATTCATCTGCACTGTTAAAATACGTATTCATCGCAGGCTGAAATAATGGGTTCGACATTTTTTTGTGCTCGTCGAATCTCTCATCAACATCAAATAGTTCAAATCCATACTTTTCCGCCAACGCACGTGAAACGGTTGTCTTTCCTCCACAAGGTGTTCCCGTTATAAAATAAACATTTTTTAAGTACTCTTTGATTACATTATCTTGAAATATCATTGCACAATCTCCTTTATTAAATAGTTTTTCGGGTTCTGCCTATACATAAAACTATTTAACATAGTTCTATGAACTCAGATATTTCTTAATTTTAAGAACATCATCATATTCATTTCACCTCCACAACTTTCGATTGAACAAAATCGCTGCGCGATGGCCTGCCAAGGCTGTGGCGCAGTTTTATTTTTATTAAAAAGCAGTGGAATTACTTTCCATAATCCGTTATTGTTAAGTTACCACACGAAACAACTGAACTAAGAAAGCTCCACTGCCTATGATAAGAATAACATTTTCCAGTCTCTTCCGCAATCGGAATTATGACGCTAATGCACCTCCGAATAGGTAGATGTAATTATTAACACTACTTATTCTGGAGGTTTTATTATGTATAAAGATATTTTTGAATCCATCCGCAATGAAGCGGAAAAACGTAACCTGCGTGAAAGAACTATTCAACTGTATTGCTCTGATGTCAGTTACTTCCTTCGTTGGATTGGAAAAAATGTTTCTGATCTTACACTTGAAGATGCGGAAAGTTTTCTTACTGCCAAACGTCTGGAAGGAAGGTCTCCTGAAACTCACAATCACTATCGGTCTGCAATCAAGTTCTTATATAAAAAGGTGCTGAAGATTCTCTGGGATGATGACACTGTTCCGGCTATGAAAAGAGAGCGAAATCTTCCTGCTGTTCTATCCCGCGATGAAATAAATGCAATCATTGACGCCACTCCGAATCTGAAGCATAAAGCGATTATTGCAACTATGTATTCTTCCGGATTACGTGTATCAGAGGTTGTTCATCTTCATTATGATGACATTTCACGTACCAACATGACAATTCATGTTCGTGAAACCAAAGGCAGAATTGACAGGTATACAATTCTGTCTCAAAAAAATTTAGACCTTCTCACAGAGTATTGGTACAAATGTGGTCGCCCTAAAGATATCCTTTTCCCAAGTTCCTGGTCCGGTGGATATCTTGATATAGCCAGTGTTAACCAGTTCTTTAAGAAAAGTGCTAAACTCGCCGGCATTAACCGTCATGTTTCCTCTCATGCGTGCCGTCATAGTTTTGCCAGCCACCTATTCGAAAGTGGCACAGATATAAAATATATCCAGTCACTTCTGGGACATGTTGATCCTCGCTCTACAGATGTTTACCTTCATGTGAGCAACAAGACACTTCTTGGAATCCGCAGCCCGTTCGACAACCCGGAAGGTGGTGAATCATGAGTAAGGATTGTACGATTCAGGATGTTTTTCATCGTTTTTATCCATCTTTTGAATCCACACATAGTATTTCTCCCGCTCAGCGAAAGGCCGCTTATCACATCATGAATTGCAAAACCGGTGCCTTTGGTGTGAATGTAAGCGTATGCGAGGACTGCGGCTGCATATCAGTCCACTATAACTCCTGCCGTGACAGATGCTGTCCTATGTGTCAGGAGTTTCCAAAAGAAAAATGGGTAGATGCACGGCGGGAGGATATCTTAGATGCCCCTTATTTCCATGTAGTTTTTACAGTTCCAGAAGAACTTAATCCCATTATCTACAGCAACCAGAAATTCTTATACACTGCTCTTTATCATGCGGCTTCAGATACTCTCAGTGAACTTGCTGCTGATAGTAAATATCTTGGGACTGATATCGGCTATATTTGTATCCTCCATACATGGGGAAGCACCATGAATTTTCATCCTCATATCCATGCGATTGTTCTTGGTGGAGGGCTGGATGTGAAAAATCATTGGAAAGACAACGGGAAAGAGTTTTTTCTTCCGATTAAGGTGATCTCCAAAATATTTCGTGGAAAATATATGGCTGAACTTAAGCAGCTCTGGGAAAATGACAGGCTTGAATTTCATGGATCGGCTGCACCTTACAAAAACTACTATACTTTCAAGGAATTGTTAAATACCTGCTATACAAAGGAATGGATTCCTTATTGCAAGAAACCATTTGACGGTGCCGAATCTGTCATCAGATACCTTGGAAAATACACCCACCGGATTGCTATCAGCAACTACCGTATCAAAGACATGACAGAATCTACAGTTACTTTTTCCGCTAAAGATTACAAAAACCAAGGGCTTTGGAAAGAGATCACCATATCCGGCGAGGAATTTATCCGTCGATTTTTAATGCATGTTCCTCCAAAACGTTTTGTACGTATCAGGCACTATGGTCTTCTTTCATCCAGAAATAAGAAGAAAAAGATTACCCTATGCAGAAACATCCTTGGTTGCAAAAAATATATTTCCAAGCTGAAAGATATGGATGCACCTGCCATTATCCGTCTTCTTTATAATAAAGATATATGCAAGTGTTCTTCCTGTGGTGGTAAGATTATTCCTCTGCCTACAGAACAACATTTTATAAAACCAAAACCACATATGCTCTGTTAACGTATCATAACTGTATATTTTTTTAGCTTCCTTAGGGAGGCTTATTTCTGGTGTCATAATACAGGACTGAATTATAAATTCTATGTGTTTCTATGTGTACACGCTATCCTATTATAAATAGAGTGTCAGAATTAAAAGTCCATATAGAGTTGACGCGCTTTGTTCAACCAGAAAAAATCGAAATTGATGCAAACGAAAGGGCAGTTAATAAAAAGTCTCAATACTGCTTTTTCGTTTGCACCACCTTCGATTCTTTTCTTAACGATTTGGTAAACCATCTATACAATACCATACTTCATTGTCCATTACAATAATTGCATCGCTCCCGCTTATTCTCATCAATTCTGCAACTATTATATTGTGATATTATGCTTACTCTTAGGCTGTCTGTTCACTTTTCTTTGCGTGATACGCTTCACGTCTCATAGCCAGTGTTTTTTCATATCTCTCTTTTGCAATAGGGTCTCCATTCAATGCATCTTCACGCATTTTTCTGTAGCTCTTCACTGTGGCTCTAACCTGATACTGTTTACGCTCTGCAAGCTGACTCTTTGCTTCCTGATCTCCGGCTTCCGCCCTGGCTCTCAAGGCTTCCATCTGCTCCTTTCTTCTTGCGGTATGCCGTCTGTTGTATTCTGCATTTCTCTCTTCCAAATATTTTGCATATTCAGGGTCATTTTCTGCTCTCTGCTTACGCTTTTCTGCTGATTTCCTTGAACGTTCTCTTGCAATAGCTCTACTCTCCTCAAGCTCTCTGACGGCTTCCTGATTGCCTTTTTCTGCCTGCTCCTTTAATTCTGCCAAAGCAATCTTTTTCTTCTTTGTAGCACGCTCCTGACGTTTCTTTTCCCTTTCCAATGCCAAGCGTTCTTTCTCTTCCATCTTCGCCCGATATTCAGGGTCAGACATTCTCAATTCTCGCATTTTTTCAGATCTCTTACGGTTGTTCTGTCTGCCTTTTTCAAGGATTGCTTTATATTCTGCCATAGCTTCAGGATCTCCAGCTTCTGCTTTTGCCTTGATCTCTGCACGCTTCTGATTTCTTTTCTGCGTAGATTTCTTAGAAGATTTTCTCTTTCTTTCAGCAATCTCTTCCGCTCTGCGTGCTTCCTCTGACTGCAAGGCTTCCACTTCATCCTCACTGAGTGGAAGAACAAAATTTCCAATGAAATTGAAATAAATATCCACTTGCTGAGTGCGGTCTTTTGTTCTGCCACCCTCAGCTTCATGAATTACAACCTTTTCAATGAAATCATTAAGCATAGGTGTTGTCAGTTCCTCAAAATCTCGGTATTTCTTAACCAGTCGCACAAATTTATCAATCTGCACTGCCTTAGTGGATATACGTTCTGTAGCAGTTTCAAGTTCTGAAATTCTCTGCTCTAGGCTGCTTTGTTCGGTGTCATATTCTGTCATAAGGCGGTTAAACTGTCTCTCCGGCAATCGCCCCAGTGTGAAATTCTCATACAGACCTTTTATCAGATCATCCAAATCCATCATACGACGTTTTGCTTCTAACAACTCTTTTTTATCATCTGTATTATCCTTTTCACACTGCAATTCATACTGTGCTTTCAACTGTTCTACAAACTCTTTTTCATCTTTAAGGACATACTGTGACACTCTCTTAGTTGCCTGATAAATCAGCATTTCTATTGTGCTTGCCTTGATATAGTGACCAGTACATGAATGATATTTATTGTGATACCGGCTACACCGGAATGCCTGATTGCTGTCATATATTTTCCCATCCTTTGGCTTTGAATTGATATATGCCAGTCTGCTTCCACAATCCGCACAATAAAGAAGTCCTGACAGCCTGTGCGCAGGCTTTTCACTGTTTCGCCTTGGAGATACCCTTTTTCTCATTCTCTGCGCTTTATCATATGTTTCCTGATCAATGATAGCTTCATGTGTATTGTAAAAGACAAGCAGTTCGTCCTCATTTGCAATTCTTTTCCGTTTTGTCTTAAAATTATCCCTCGTTGTCTTCCCAAGAACGGTATGCCCCAAATACTCACGTCTGTTCAAAATATAGCCCACTGTTGTAGCATTCCATGTATAAGAGTCATGGTAATTCGTACACTGGCAATCCTCAGGATGGTTCTGTCTCGCATAAGCCGAAGGAATAAGTACTTTATCCTCTGACAAGGTATCTGCTATTGCGGTTGCACCCATTCCATCACAAGCAAGCTGAAAAATGCGTCTGACAACCGAAGCAGAAGCTTCATCAACATACAATGTCTGCTTATCCTCAGGCTTTCTGTAATAGCCATAAGGCACTGCACCGCTGACACGTTTTCCGTCTCGCATTTTTGCCTTGAACACTGCCTTGATTTTCTTACTGGTATCTTTTGCATACCACTCATTCATGATATTCAGAAATGGTGTAAAATCATTATCTGCCGGATTGGCACTGTCAACTCCGTTATTGACTGCAATAAAACGGACATTTTTCTTAGGAAACATCATTTCAGTATAGAAACCTACTTGCAGATAGTTTCTGCCAAATCGGGACATATCTTTGACGATCACTGTTCCCACTCTTCCGGCTTCAATCTCTGTCAGCAAAGAATTGAATGCCGGTCTGTTGAAGTTCGTTCCTGAATATCCATCATCACTGAAATGCTGAATATTACCAAAGCCATGTTGCACTGCATAATCTTCCAGATACTTCTTCTGGAAAGAAATTTGTCAAGGGTATTTTCTCTACTAAAACACAGCATTTGCCATGCGGCAAATAACTGTCTAATATTTTCGTTAGGCTAAAACTGTGCGCTATCAGTTCTGCTTATTCAGTGCGCAAGTTCGTATTTCCCTGCCCATGATAAATGTCTCGTCTGTACTGTTTATGTTGAAACGAAAGTGACATATTGACAATCTGAAATATGCGTGCTATAATTTATAAAAATTTAATAATTCAAACCGTTGAAGCGGAGATAACGGCAATGATGCCTTTACAGAGAGCCTGTGTTGCTGAGAGTCAGGTAAGAAACAAGTTGTCAAATGGACCGCTGAGGGCGCAGTCAAATGTGATTTCACAAAGTATTCTGCGACGTTGCAGGCAGACGTCATTTGCCGGGGATATGTAGGTATCCTGCTAAGTGCACGGGTCATGCCGTGAATCAAGGTGGCACCGCGGATAAGTGTTTTATTCGTCCTTGACAGAAAGTATATTTCTGTCAAGGACGTTTTTGTTTTATAGGACTCCTTTGGCCGAGAAATAAAGCCAAAGGAGTCTTTTCCTTTTTAAGGAGGTTGCAATATGCTTCTTGTGAAACGTTGGTGGCGCTCCATGCGCCTAATGAAAAATTAAATCCGTAAAGTAATTCCCAATAATTAAATTTAATCAATTTGGAGGTGCAGTAAATGAAAATTCGGCCAACTTTAACGGAGGTCAGGAAAATTGCTTCCGAATTAAAATATAATGTGCTGCCGGTAAGCTGTGAAATCCTTTCCGACTTTACAACACCTATCGAAACCATGAGGATCTTGAAAAACATCTCGACACACTGCTATATGCTGGAATCCGCACAGGCAAACGAAACCTGGGGGCGGTACACCTTCCTGGGGTTTGACTCGAAACTGGAGATCACTTGTATGGAAGGAAAAATGCAGATTGGCAATTTTAAAGTGACGACAGAAGATCCATCTGCCTATTTGCGTCAGATCCTCGCCGATTACAAAAGTCCTCGTTTTGGGTATCTTCCCTCTTTTACGGGCGGGCTTGTCGGATATTTTTCATATGATTACCTCGGGTACAGCGAGCCTGCTGTGAAATGTGATGTGGAAGACACGGAGGCGTTCAAGGATGTAGACCTGATGCTGTTTGACAAGGTGATCGCTTTCGATCACCTGCGTCAAAAGATCATCCTCATCGTCAACATGCCGCTGGACGATGTAGAAACCGGCTACAACAAAGCGGTTATGGAGTTAAAACAGCTTGTAGAGCTTATTAGGCATGGCGAAAAGAAAAAGGAACCCGAAGGAAGACTGCTTGGAGCGGTAACGCCGCTGTTCGGCAAAGAAGAGTTTTGCGAAATGGTTGAACAGGCGAAACATCATATCCGCGAAGGGGATATTTTCCAGATCGTACTTTCCAACCGTCTGAGTGCCCCCTTTGAAGGGAGCCTGCTCAATACCTATCGTGTACTTCGCACCATCAACCCATCCCCCTATATGTTCTATTTTTCGGGGACAGATGTCGAGGTAGCCGGCGCTTCTCCCGAAACCCTCGTCAAGCTGGAAAACGGAGTGTTACACACCTTTCCGCTTGCCGGGACCAGACCGAGAGGGAGAACCGATGAAGAGGATAAAGCATTGGAAGCAGAGCTGCTTGAGGACGAGAAGGAACTTGCTGAACACAATATGCTGGTGGATTTAGGACGAAACGATCTCGGAAAAATCAGCAAATTCGGCACAGTGCAGGTCGAAAAGTTCCATTCTATCGAACGCTTCTCTCATGTCATGCACATCGGTTCTACAGTCCGAGGAGAGATCCGTGAAGATAAAGACGCCTTGGATGCTATCGAGGCAGTACTACCCGCAGGTACGCTCTCCGGAGCGCCGAAGATCAGAGCTTGCCAGTTGATTGGAGCGCTTGAAAACAACAAGCGCGGCATCTATGGCGGTGCTATCGGATACATCGACTTTACGGGCAATATGGACACCTGCATTGCCATCCGCATTGCCTATAAGAAAAACGGCAAGGTGTTTGTAAGAAGCGGTGCCGGGATTGTGGCAGACTCTGTCTCTGAAAAGGAGTTTGAGGAATGCCTGAACAAAGCAAAATCTTCACTGAAAGCACTGGAGCTTGCACAGGAGGAAGAATTATGATTCTTTTGGTCGATAACTACGACAGTTTTTCCTATAACCTTTATCAACTCATTGGCGAGATCGAGCCGAATATCAAGGTCATCCGCAACGATGAAATGACGGTTGACGAAATTAAGGAACTAAACCCCGACCGCATTATTCTTTCCCCGGGTCCCGGCAGACCGGAAAATGCCGGGATCATCATTGAAGCTGTAAAAACACTGGGCCAAACAATTCCGATTCTCGGTGTTTGTCTCGGTCATCAGGCCATCTGTGCGGCATTCGGTGCGACGGTTACTTATGCAAAGAAACTGATGCACGGCAAACAGTCGAATGTCAGATTTGACGCAGATTGTTTGTTATTCAAAGGTTGTCCCGAAGTTGCACCTGTCGCACGGTATCATTCTCTTGCGGCAGATGCTGACACAATTCCCGAGTATCTGAAAATTACCGCTCTCACCACGGAAGGCGAAGTGATGGCTGTACAGCATAAGGATTACCCCATCTATGGCGTACAATTCCATCCTGAATCCATTATGACACCGGATGGAAAGCAGATGCTTAGAAATTTTATAAAGGAGATATGAGCCATGATTAAAGAAGCCATTGTAAAAATCGTAAATAAAGAAGACCTCACCTATGACGAGGCATACACCGTGATGAATGAGATCATGAGCGGTGAGACCACACCCACACAGAACGCCGCCTTTCTTGCCGCACTTTCCACCAAAAGTGCAAGAGCTGAGACGACCGATGAGATCGCAGGCTGTGCAGCTGCTATGAGGGCGCACGCTACCAAAGTCGAAACCGGTATGGAGCTCTTTGAAATCGTCGGTACCGGCGGCGACAATGCGCACAGCTTTAATATCTCCACCACCTCCGCCCTTGTTGCGGCGGCGGGCGGTATGAAAGTAGCAAAGCACGGCAACCGAGCCGCATCCTCCCAGTGTGGAACAGCAGACTGTCTGGAAGCCCTCGGCGTAAACATTCAACAGAGTCCCGCAAGATGCATAGAACTTCTAAACGAGGTGGGTATGTGCTTCTTCTTTGCACAGAAATACCACACCTCTATGAAGTATGTGGGCGCTATTCGCAAGGAACTCGGTTTCCGAACTGTATTTAATATTCTCGGCCCTCTCACAAATCCCGGAACACCTTCCTTGCAGCTTCTCGGCGTATACGACGATTATCTTGTTGAGCCGCTGGCGCAGGTTCTTATTAACCTCGGTGTCAAACGCGGCATGGTAGTATACGGCCAGGAAAAGTTAGATGAAATTTCCATGAGCGCACCGACTACGATATGCGAGATCCGAGACGGCTGGTTCAAATCTTCTGTTATTATGCCGGAGGAGTTCGGATTTGAACGCTGCACGAAAGAAGACCTGAAGGGAGGCACGCCTGAAGAAAACGCCAAGATCACCCTTGCTATCTTAAATGGCGAAAAGGGTCATAAGAGAAATGCTGTATTGATGAACGCAGGTGCGGCGCTTTATATCGGCGGTAAGGCTGACAGCATAAAGGAAGGTATTGCACTTGCCGCAGAAATGATTGATTCCGGTAAGGCACTCGAAACGCTGAATCAGTTAATCGAAGTCAGTAACCGTCCGGAGGTGGGGGTATGACGATTCTCGATCAACTTGCCGACTACGCTCGTCAGCGCACCGAGCAGGCGAAAAGGGCCCTGCCGATGGAAGAAATCCGTCACCAGGCCTTAGCCCTTCCCAAAGGGGATTTTTCCTTTCAACATGCACTGAAAAAGCCAGGAGTTTCTTTTATCTGTGAGTGCAAAAAGGCATCTCCCTCAAAAGGATTGATAGATCCCGATTTTCCGTATCTGAAAATTGCGAAAGAATACGAAGCGGCAGGCGCCGACTGTATTTCGGTACTGACCGAGCCAAAGTGGTTTCTCGGCAGTGATACATACCTCGAAGAGATCGCAAATTCTGTTTCTATTCCGTGTTTGCGTAAGGACTTCACGATAGATGACTATATGATCTATGAGGCGAAGGTGCTTGGCGCATCGGCGGTGCTTCTGATCTGTTCCATACTGAGTGAGAAACAGATGAAAGAATATATCAGTATTTGCGATGAACTTGGGCTTTCCGCTCTGATAGAGGCACACGACGAGCGTGAAATAAACATGGCACTCCATGCGGGAGCACGTATCATTGGTGTCAACAACCGCAATCTAAAGGATTTTTCTGTGGATACCGATAACAGCTGCAGACTCAGAGAGCTGATACCCCGTGATGTGTTGTTTGTCTCGGAAAGCGGAGTAAGCAGTGCGGAGGATGTAGCAAAGCTACGTGATATCGGTGCGGATGCCGTGCTGATCGGTGAAACGTTGATGCGGGCACCAGACAAAAAAGCCAAGCTCGCCGAACTGCGAGGTGTGTTATGACAAAGATCAAGCTCTGCGGTCTTTCCCGCCCTTGCGACATCGAGACCGCAAATGAGCTGAAACCCGAGTATATCGGATTCGTCTTCGCTTCGAAAAGCAAGCGGTATATAACACCCGAGAAAGCAGCAAATTTAAAGCGATTGCTTAACCCGAACATAAAAGCTGTGGGCGTGTTTGTAGATGAAAATCCTGAAAACATTGCCTGTCTGCTGAACAGCGGCACAATTGACATATGCCAGCTCCACGGAAGCGAAGATGAGGCATATATCCATGATCTGCGCCAGCTTACCGACAGGGCGATCATCAAAGCTTTTCGAATCCAATCGGCAAGCGACATAGAGGCTGTAAACCGCTGCACCGCTGAGTATGTCCTCCTTGATTCCGGCGCAGGTACAGGAACGATATTCGACTGGGCACTCATACAGGGCATACAAAGGCCCTATTTCCTTGCCGGTGGGCTTGGCATTGATAATGTAGAAGCTGCGGTGAAATTGCTCCATCCTTATGCAGTGGATGTCAGTTCAGGTATTGAAACTGACGGACTGAAAGATAAAACAAAAATGGCGGCATTTGCTGCCGCTGTCAGAAAGGAAGAAAAAATATGACAAATCCAAGCGGACGCTTCGGCATTCACGGCGGTCAGTATATTCCCGAAACACTGATGAATGCGGTTATTGAACTTGAAGAAGCGTATAATCATTACAAAAACAACCCAGATTTCAACAGAGAGCTTACCGAGCTTTTCAACGAATATGCCGGAAGGCCTTCCCGTTTGTATTATGCCGAAAAAATGACCAAAGATCTCGGCGGTGCGAAAATATATCTCAAGCGTGAGGATCTCAACCACACAGGCGCGCATAAGATCAACAACGTACTGGGCCAGGCGCTGCTCGCCAAAAAAATGGGCAAAACACGTCTCATCGCGGAAACGGGAGCTGGTCAGCACGGCGTTGCCACCGCGACCGCCGCAGCCCTGATGGGCATGGAATGCGTGGTTTTTATGGGAGCGGAAGACACCATTCGTCAGGCCCTCAATGTATACCGCATGAAACTGCTGGGCGCGGATGTCATTCCTGTAAAAACAGGCACGGGCACTCTAAAAGACGCTGTTTCCGAAGCTATGCGGGAATGGACATCTCGTATTGATGATACCCACTACTGCCTGGGTTCCGTCATGGGACCTCATCCGTTTCCAACCATCGTTCGTGATTTTCAGGCCGTAATTTCCAAAGAAATCAAAGATCAAATGATCGCAAAAGAAGGAAGACTTCCCGATGCTGTGATCGCCTGTGTGGGTGGCGGCTCCAATGCCATCGGCAGCTTCTATCATTTCATTGAAGACGAAGGGGTTCGTCTGATTGGCTGCGAAGCGGCAGGCAGAGGCATTGATACTGCAGAAACTGCAGCTACCATTGCCACCGGCAGTCTTGGAATTTTTCATGGCATGAAGTCCTATTTCTGTCAGGACAAAGACGGTCAGATTGCTCCTGTTTACTCCATTTCGGCAGGCTTGGATTATCCCGGGATTGGCCCTGAGCACGCGCATCTGTATGATATCGGAAGAGCGGAGTATGTTCCCGTTACGGATGATGAAGCAGTAAATGCTTTTGAATATCTGGCAAAGACCGAAGGAATTATCCCTGCCATTGAGTCGGCCCATGCTGTTGCGCATGCAATAAAGATTGCACCGACCATGGGCAAGGAGCAAATCATCGTGATTACCATTTCCGGCAGAGGCGACAAGGATTGCGCCGCTATTGCCCGTTATAGAGGGGAGGATATCCATGAGTAAGATTCAGAAAGCATTTGAAAATGGCAAGGCGTTTATCGCCTTTATCACCTGTGGCGACCCTGATCTGGAAACCACCGCGAAAGCTGTCCGTGCTGCCGTGGAAAACGGTGCAGACCTTATTGAACTTGGTATTCCGTTCTCTGATCCTACCGCAGAGGGGCCTGTTATTCAGGGCGCAAACCTGAGAGCGCTGACCGGCGGTATTACAACCGATAAGATATTTGCCTTTGTGAAAGAGCTTCGCCGTGATGTGAAAATTCCGATGGTATTTATGACCTATGCCAATGTCGTGTTCTCCTACGGTGCGGAAAAATTTATGTCCACCTGTTGTGACATTGGAATTGACGGACTGATTCTGCCAGATTTGCCGTTTGAAGAAAAAGAAGAGTTTCAGCCGCTGTGCAAAAAATACGGCGTTGACTTGATTTCACTGATCGCTCCTACCTCTGAAAACCGTATCGCTATGATTGCAAAGCAAGCAGAAGGTTTCATTTATGTCGTGTCAAGTCTTGGTGTGACAGGTATGAGAAGCGAAATCAAGACAGATCTTACTTCCATCGTTAAAGTTATAAGAGAAAATTCTGACGTGCCCTGTGCGATTGGATTCGGTATCTCCACACCCGAGCAGGCAAAGAAAATGGCGAATATATCTGACGGTGCAATTGTCGGCTCAGCAATCATCAAGCTGATTGAACAGTATGGAAAGGACGCGCCGAAATACATCGGAGAATATGTGAAGAAAATGAAATTGGCACTATTGACCAATTAGTGGTAGTAGTGATCTGTCTTTTGGATTCTAATAATTCAGTGAACAGGAACGAGGTTTACCGTTCCTGTTCACGCTTTTTGTTTTGAAAAATCTGCTGCCCCTTCTGTGCCTGCCGCACCAATCTCCGTACAGCCTGTTGCTCCATATCCTCATGCAGCATACAGGAAACTGCTTTTTTGCTGTCAAACATCAAAAGCGGGCTGTACTTCTCGCCGTAAACCTGCTGTGCCCGGTTCTCCGCTTCCTGTTCTTTGCCGGAGCGGATTGCCTGTCTTGCTTTATACAGCTGCACTGGGTCGAAGCCCTGGGCCTGCTCCCGAAGCCCGGCATACTCGTTCAGAGCAGCCTCCAGTTCGGCAGAATATTTCTGTTCCCGTTCTTCCAACCGTTTCAGACTCTGCTCCATGGCGGCAATGTCTTTAGGGAATTGTTCGGCAGCATCTTCCTCGGAATATGCCAGCGACGCCAGAAGCAGATTCTTCTCCGAGCGCAGTTCCTCCAAATCCTCTGTCAGCGCCGCAATTTTAGCCGCCAGTTCCCGGTGCTGGAACACATGGACAGCAGAGAGCGCCTTTTTCTCGGAAAGCAGGCTGCGGCGCTCTTTCGTCTTATCCCGAATGTTCTTTGCCAGCTGATTGTACTGTGCGAGGGCGGGGCGCAGCGTATTCAGCGAAGCGTTCAGGCGTTCCTTGCCCTTGCGGAGATACCCCAGCTGATAGCAGAACAGCAGCAGATTTTTACGCAGATTTTCCATGGCCTCGGCAAGCGCCGGGAGGGTATTTTTGATTGCCTGGGCCAGCTTTTTGACCTGCCCTCTCAGCTCCCGGAGCAAGGCATTGTCAGCCTTGATCTGCCGGTTCAGTTCGCACCGGTCAGAGATAATACCCTTTTTCTCCATGGCTCTGGAAACCACACCCTCATGGACCGTAGGCCGCTCCAGCAGACCACGCTCGGCATGGCTGCGGTGGTCGATGCGTTCTTCGTGGCCGGAACGCTCCAGATAGCGGTTTGCCACATCTGCCCATGCAGCCCGCCACAGAACAAGTTGCTCATCGCTGTTCCAGCGTTCCGTGATGGGATTTTGCCTACCGAATTTGGTGCTTTTGGGGTACTTGGATACCCGTTCATAGCCCTGCGCCTGTGCTGCGGAAGGGGTCATATACACCTTCTTTTTGCCCACCTTGTACTGATACTGCTTCTCCCATCCGTCGGCCTGTGCCTGTTTGAACTCAGCGGCAGTAAAGCCCCGTTCCTCGCCGCCTTTCACGCAGAGATACTCTTTTTCGGTCTTGTACTGCCATTTTCCCTTTTCATCCAGTGGGCGCACCGTCAGCAGAATGTGGGCATGGGGATTGTGTCCAGGAGGATACGGGTCATGGATGGCAGCATCGGCGCACATTCCGTCTGCCACAAATTGCTCCTTGATGAAATCTTGCAGGAGCTGGATTTGTTCCTCCCGGCTCAACTCTATGGGCAACGCCGCCACAAATTCACGGGCGAGGCGGCTGTCCTTTGCGGTTTCGGTTTCCTCCACAGCATTCCACAGGGTTTCCCGATCCTGCCACTCTGCGGGGGCGGTGGCTGGCAGAAAAACCTGCCGCCATCCAAGTCCCTGTTTGCGGGTGTAGTCGTGCTGCACTCCGTCATACTGGTTGAGCATCCGGGAACAGCTCAGATAGGCCGCAGCAGCCACGGCGGAGCGCCCGGCTCCACGGGTGACTATCTTAGCCTCCAAATGATAAATCGCCATAATTCACCTTGTCCTTTCTGAAAGGGGTGCCCTGAAACAGGGCACCCTTGTTTTCGCTCAGTACGTCGTGAAATGCGACGTACCACCAGCAGGGGTGGAACGATTTGTTCCACCCCTGCATCTGTGTCAAGCTGCCGGTGGCAGGTTGACGCAGGCAGGCGGCGGGATGGGGTGGCAATATACCACCCCATGAACAGGGGATTCCAAAGTGGAAACCCCTGCGCCGACTGCATGGGCAAGGCTGGCAGTTTGGTAGAAATGCAGCCTTGTCCAGCGGCTCCCGCAGGAGCCGCAATCCCCCTCGGAGAGCGCACGTGCCCGACCAACGGGAGGGCTACCACCGCCTGCTTTAGCAGGTGGTGAGTAAGTGCGCCCTTCGGGATAAAAAAGAGGGAGGCCCCCGGTTTCCCGGAGACCTCCCAGCCGTTTTCAATCGTGTCCTGTCAGCTTTCGCCGCAGGTATTCTTCCAGATTATCAAGTCCTACCGCCTGTACTTCCGGCAACACTTTTTCCAGTACAGCGCCCTCCTGAATGAGCCGCCTTGTCCGGGCTTTTCGCTCCTTCACCCGGTCCCGTGCCTGGGCTTCCTCCAAGCGGTGCTTTGCCTGCAACAGTTTCTTTTCTTCACTTGTCATAGGTTTACCTCCGTTTCTGCCAGATCAGGTCATAGCCCAGCATGTCGGCCAGCTCCACGACCTCCTTGTAGCGGATAGATTCCCGCTGGAGCTTGGCCGACAGGTTGGAAACGCTGTCCGACCAGCCGTATTCCTCATGGAGCCGGTCAACTACCTCCTGCATGGTATATCCGGCCCGGACGATCTGTGCCTTGATTTCGTTGCGTACCGTCATCACCAAAAATCCTCCTAAATTTACTTGATAAAAAAGCGAAGCTGGCACGCCCTCTGGCATAACCGCTTCGCTGTGTCGTGAAAAATCCCCTTGTCACCAAATCCGTTCAGAATCGCTGGTGTGATGTCCTGTCCATAGGTCGCACTTTCCGACTTTTCCGTTTCGTGTGACTTGGCTTGAAACCGTGCATTTCCCCATAATTCCATGCACCCGGTTCACCGGGGCGAGAAGCGCGGTTTCGCAAAATGATTTCTTCCAACCGTCAAATACTTTCCGATTCCCACTTGCCCTGATTTACCCCTCCGATTTTGCCAGTGATTTTTGAGATATAGCCGCCGAATTGCTATAAAAGAGAGAACAAGAGGCAATCAAAGTGTACGTACGTACATTGTTCAGCGCCGCCATTCCTCCGGCACATCTTCCGGTACGTACGTACGCATCGAATCACCAGAAAACACTGATATATGATTTCTCACCAATACCTCGAGTCCCAGAAAGCCACGCACCCGCCGTCCGGCAGCATTGGTCACATTGTTGCAGTATTCCAGATTGTAGCGGCTCTGGCAGGCGATCAGGGCTTCGCTGAAGCTGCGGGGTTTCAGGGCAGGCAGGTTGTTTTCGGTGCAGTAAATCTGGTACGCCTCATACAGTTCTTTGGAACTGGCGGACAGATCGGCTTTCAGGCGAACATATCCGTCAGAATCCAGAAAATCATATACATTGTTGTTGTCCCGTTTGACTGCCTCCCGGTTTTCTCTGGTGCGGTCACTTTCGGTGAATTTGAAGTTGTTGGCGGCCAGCCGCTGCAATCCTTCAAAAGCCCACAGTAGAATACCCTCCACCTCGGCTTTCATCTTCTCGGCAAGGTCGGGATCATCCACACGATCAGCCGGTTTTTCTTTCGTGGTTAGCACCAGCTGGCGGCGATAAAATCCGTCGCTCCGGTCAAACAGCGCCTGCAAATCTCCGTTGGAGAAAGCCAGCAGCCGGGCGCACATCCATCCCTGATAGCTCTGCTTGCCCTTGCGCTCCAAATCCATCTTGCCCTGGGCGGTGACGATGGATTTCACATAGTTGGTCTGGCGCAGGGCCTCCATTCGCATATCGTCATCTACGCACAGGAGGATATGTTCCAAATCGGCACGGGCAAACCGGTTCTCGGATATTTTCCCGATGCTGCCGTCCTTCATGTTGGAGCCGAACAAAGTTCCCAGCACAGCGCCGATCTGCGACTTGCCCTCGCCGCCGCTGCCTTTAATAACCATCATTCGCTGTCCCTTGTTGCTGGGAATCAGGCAGTAGCCGATATATTCCTGCAAGGTGGGGATGTCCTCCGGGTAGAGCAGGCCATCCAGAAATTGCAGCCAGAGAACAGGTTTTGGGGCGTTGGGCTTGTAGGACACGGGGAAACGGTTGCGGACAATTTTCGGCTTTCCCGCCACAAAGGTTCCGTCCAGAAAAAGAGTCCCGTTGGAAAGATGGATCCGATCCGGCTCCGGGGGAAAATCCTCCACCAACGCCGCCAGTTTCATCAGCTCCACAATGTTGCTGATTTTGCGAGGAATGTTGCTGACCGCACAGCATTTCAGCTCCTCAAAAATCTCTCCCCGTAGGGGCAGTTCATCGGTCACACGGCCTTCGGGCGTGAAAAAAGCCCCGTTTGTGAAGATGATCTTGTGTATCTGCAAGAACTCCTCACAAAACAGGGCTTCGTTGATGCTTTTTCCATCGAACCAGACGGGCATCCCGTCAGGCTGCTTGTTTTTCTTCATGGGTGACTTCCTCCTTTTCCAATCGCTTTAATCGCTCATCCAAACCGGCGATCAGGCCATCCTTGTTCAGCATTTCTACGATTTTTACCCGCTGTTCCAGTTCGGCGGCAATGAGCAAATCTGCCAGATATTCCACATAGTCCAGCATCTGGCAGGCTTCCACAAACCGGTCATCCAGAGCTTCTTCCGGTATCTTAGGTGCGTACTGCACCTTCCAGCTTTCCAGAAGATGCAGATAATCGCACAGCACCCGCAGGCAGCGCACTTCCTCCTGCCGGTATGCTTTCAGCAGAGGACGCTCCGGTTTTGGTAAGGCGATTGCCGCCGGGGGCTTGTCCGGGTCAATCCCGAAATCCTGTGCCAGTTTCTGCGCTGCTTCGTAACTGTTCAGGCCAAACAGCCTTGCCACAAGGTCAATCACATCGCCGGTGGCTCCGCAGCCGAAGCAGTAAAAATACCGTTCGTTCAGCTTCATGCTGGGGTGTTGGTCCTCATGGAACGGACAGCTGCACATCCCGTTTCGGTTGACTTGCAGCCCATAGTGTTTCGCTGCATCCGGCACACAAATATTCTGTTTTACCAGTTCAAAGAGTGTCATGAAAATCCCTCCGTTTCAGGGCATAAAAAAAGCGGCCTGCCCGGTTTGTTGGGGCAGGCCGCAGTCTTTATGCAGTTTGTGATGTTTCCGTTTCTTTGGCTTTCCGCTTCTCCTGCCGGTAGAACTTCTCCCGGCAGGCGGGTTTGCAGAATTTAGCGTTGGGGCGGACAGACTGGAACGGCTCCCCGCAGCACTGGCACACCAGCTGGTACGGTTCACCCGGAACGATCAGCCCCTCGGCAATCTTCTGTTTGCGCTCCTTCTGGCGCAGATATTTTTCATGGTCACGGATGCGCTTCTGGCGACGCTTTTCCTCCGCAGCCAGTTCTTCCTCAGTTGGTTCGGGCATGGGCACTTCAAACTTCCCGATGAAATTCAGATAAATCTCAATTTCCTGCACCCGTTCCCCGGTGCTTCTGTCCGGGGCATGAACCAGAATTTTCTCCACAAATTCATGGATCATGGGGGCGGTCAGCTCGGTGAAATCCGTATATTTCTGTGCCAGCGCCAGAAAGTGGCTGGCACGGTCAGTGTCCTCATGAAACTGGTCCAGTTGCGCCTGCTCGGAGGCAAGCAGCTGTTCCAGCTCGGCCTGTTCCTTTTCATACTCCGCACACAGCAGCTCGAACCGCTTTTCCTCCAGTTTGCCCATGGCATAGGTTTCATACAGCTTTTTAATCAGCACATCAAGCTCGGCGCTGCGCCTGCGCTCCTTAGCGACCTTGCGTTTCAGCTCCTTTGCCGCTTCCTGCTGGCGAACCTGTGAAATGCTGCGAACCTTCTGAATAAATTCCTCTTTGTTCTGAATAGCATAGCTGGCGGTGGTGCGGATGGTTTCCAGAATCAGGGCATTCAGAGCCTTAGTGCTGACCGTGTGAGAAGAACACATCTGTGTCTCTCGCTCAAAGGTCAGGGTGTAGGTGGAGCAGTTATAAAAGTCGGTTCCATACTCCCGCCCGTCCTTTTTGCGTTTACCTCGGTGGTTATACATCTTGGCTCCGCAGTCAACACAGAACACAAGGCCGGTCAGGGGATTGGCGACGCCGGTGGTATCTGTCCGGCGCACCGTCCGCTTCACCTGCTGGGCAAGCTGCCAGGTTTCCGGGTCAACAATGGCCTCGTGGGTGTTCTCAAAAATCAGCCAGTCGGACGGGTCATTTTTTACCCGCTTATCCCGGTAGGACTTTTTGGAGGAACGGAAATTGACGGTGTGCCCCATATACTCCGGCTTGGTCAGCATGGAACTGACCGTGAAGCCGTACCAGTCATAGGGGCGGCTGGTGTCCACGGTATTTTTTCGGCTGCCTCTGCCGTTTCGTGCCAGATAATAGGCGGGGCACTCCACCTTTTCCTGTGTGAGTATCTTGGCGATCTCATGGGGGCCGTGCCCCTCCACCGCAAGCAGGAAGATCCGCCGCACCACAGCGGCGGCTTCCTCGTCCACCAGCCAGTGGTCCTTGTCCTCCGGGTCTTTTTTGTAGCCATAGATGGCGTTGTTGGTGGTGGGCTTGCCTGCCTTCCCCTTAACACGGTATGCTGCCGAAACCTTTTTGGACTGGTCACGCAGATACCATTCGTTCATGATATTGAGAAAGGGAGCAAACTCGCCGCTGTCCTGTTCCTCGCTGTCAATGTTATTGGCGACAGCTACAAAATGAACCCCATTCTGCCGGAACATTACCTCGGTGTAAAAGCCGGTTTGCAGGTAATTTCTGCCGATCCGACTTAGGTCCTTACACAGCAGATGAGCCACCTTTCCCGCCTCAATGTCCGCCACAAGGCGCTTCCATGCAGGACGGTCAAAGTTGCCGCCGGACCACCCATCGTCTGTGTAGTGGACGATATTGGTGTAGCCCCGCTGTGCTGCATAGCTTTCGAGATAACGTTTCTGGTTCAGAATGGAGTTCGAGTCACCCGTGAGGTCATCGTCACGGGACAGGCGCTCATAGAGCGCAGTGATTTTTTCTTCCGTCTGTCTGTTTGCCATATCAGGCGCTCCTTTCAGACGGACGGCTCATTTGTGGCAGTTCCATTATACCACATTCCGGCTGGTTTGCCAGCCCGTCATTGCGGATCAGCCGCAAAATTTTATCTTCCATCGTTTCCTCGGCGGTTTCGCTGAGGTAGACACGAACTTTATAGGTGGTGTTGCCAATGTGCCGGGTCAAAAACACGGCGTTTTTATCTGCCATAGAACCTCTCTTTCTTGCGCTTTCAGCGCATCCGGTGTATACTGTTGTTATAGTTCCGTTGCCTGTAACCTGCGATTGTGTTACTACTTTTTTGTGTCAAGCCTGAACATGGCGAAAGCCCCCTTTCTCCTGCGTGAACGAGCAAATGTAACCTAAGTAACTTGTTTTCAGATTACTCTTTCACTAATAGGAGAAATCCGGGGTGCAAAACGGAACCATTTTTGAAAAATCGCAAAATATTTTTTTGAAAAGAGGTGGGGTCATGGCGTATCTGTCTGATGACGAACTTCTGGATACCGAGGGTGGCTTCACCGGATGGGACGATGGGACCGGCACTGAGGCGGTGGAGGAAACGCTGGAACAGGCGCTTGCGGAAGAACGTCTGGCAGAGCTGGAAAGCGAGCTGGAGCAGGACGAGCATCCCGTCGATTATGATGCCGAACTGGAAACCGAGGAAGAAGAAGCCGCCCCGATCAGCGAAAAGCGGCTGAAACGGGAGCTGCGAGCCGAGGCCATGCGTCGGCTGGAGGAAGCCGCCCGCACCGAAAAAGATTTCCGGGTCGTGGTGGAGGAATGGAACAAGCTGGACCGGAACCGGGAGCGCCGGGAACGGGACCATGAAAACCTCCGTGGGGATGTGCCGCTGGAATATCAGGCGGTGCCGGAGCCGAAGCTCATTCCCCGCTGGATGAACAACCCCGTATACCGGCAGCTGATGGCCGGGAACTTTCTGGACATCCTGTTTGACTGCCCCTATGAGATGCACAACCTGACCGCCGACGCCTTTATTTCCCGCATGGTGGAGGAACTGAGCGAGGAACACAAGGAAGTTTTGTATTTTCTCTCTTTGCGTCTGTACAGCACCACCCGGCTTGCCGCTGTTCGTGGGCAGTCTGACCGCAACATCCGCAAGCTGCGAAAGACCATCCATAAGAAGTTGCAGCGCCAGATGTATGACCATCTGTGTGGCAAACCGGAACATAGCCTGACCTTGCGGGAACGCCAGTTTTTGGAGGAATACTCGAAAATCGCAAGAAAACAGGGTAAGGACGCCGTGATCCGGCGGGAGAACAAGACCAAGCGCAGAAAAAAGAAAAACCGCCCCTGATAATTGGGACGGAAAACAGATAGAGAATGGAGGGAACAGCTTATGGAACCAACCAAAGCAAAGCAGGCGATGAAAGAATTGACCATGATCCTGCTGTATTTATCCCGCTTTTGTGAGGGATGCAAATTTCCCGAGGCAACGGAATTTTATGCTTGGAAAGGGTATGATTTTGATATTCTAAACGACCTGTGGGATAAAGATTATATCCGTCAGGGCAGTCATCCATCCCGAACAAAACGAGTGTATCTGACGGAAAGTGGTTTGGAATACGCCAGAAAACTGCTTGAAAAATATGGAATTTCCGATTGGAAATAAGGACGGTGACAATTCATGAAAAATTTATTTGAACAGTCCCGTTCCCATTGGGTGCGGTACGATTACTACGAGCTGAAAACAGCGGAAGATGGCAAGCGGTACATCACCCCCGGCAAAAGCGCAAAGCCGGATGTCTACAATCCTCTGAAAGAGGTCCCGAACATTGTGCTGGACGCACTGAATGTGGGGATGCTGATGATGGGGCGCAAGCCGGAAGCAGAAGTGGAAAAGGCGGTAATGGAGTTTATCACCCGATACGGCTTGCTGGGGCTGATGACCGCCCTGCCCACCACGCCGTCCTTTATGGACTATGAGGCGGTGTACCTGCCCAAAAACCATTTTATCAAGGAAGAATCCATGGCGACGGACAAATATCTGTCTCTGTTTTACCCCTTTGACCAGCTGGACTTGGTAAAGAAGGGCATTGAATCCACATGGAATGTGTCCGGTGACCGGACGATGGTTGCCCTGACCATGACCTTCATGGACGAGCCAATGGCGAAAAACATGAGCTTCCAGCGGGAATATGCGGAACCCTACGACTGGGTTGCTCAGCAGTTCAAGGATTGGGCCTTTGCGCTGACCACCGCCATTTTGTACTACAATGACTATGATTCTATCGACGAGGACGCACGGGGGCTGTATCGCAAGGCCATGGCTGCGTTTGGTGGGATTGCCCCCAGCTACCACATTGAGCTGCTGGATAAGCCCACCATTTACTGGGATTTTCACTCCCTGCTGCTGGGTATCCAGATGATGTTCAGCTTCATGCTGGTGGACGGTGACCAGCCCCTGCGCCTGTGCAAGCACTGCCAGAAGGTGTTCCTGGGCAGCCGGTCCAACGCTGCCTTTTGCAGCTCACGGTGCAAAAATCAGTACAATGTCTACAAGAGCCGGGGAAAGAACCGGACGGATGGAGGTGACGAAGAATGAATGAGGAACAGGGACTGACCCCGTATGAAACCAGAGAAATCCTCTTTTACAAGACCGAAAACGGAGAAGTCCGGGTGGAAATCCTGCTCTTTCAGGAAAACCTCTGGCTGACACAGGCAAAAATGGCAGAGCTGTTCGAGGTACAGAAAGCGGCCATTTCCAAGCATCTGAAAAACATTTTTGAATCCGGCGAACTGAACGAGAATTCAGTTGTTTCCAAAATGGAAACAACTGCGGCGGACGGGAAACGGTATCAGACCAACTATTACAATCTGGACGCCATTATCGCTGTGGGGTATCGTGTGAACTCCAAAAAGGCGACCATGTTCCGCATTTGGGCGAACCGGGTGTTGAAAGAGTTCATCATCAAAGGTTATGTGATGGATGACGCACGGCTGCGGGAGCCGGAGAACTTTTTCGGCAAGGATTATTTCGAGGAACAGCTGGAGCGTATCCGGGACATCCGGGCCAGCGAGAGAAGATTTTACCAGAAAATCACGGACATATATTCCCAGTGCAGCGCCGACTACGATGTGGAAAGCCCCATCACAAAGGAGTTTTTCGCAACGGTGCAGAATAAGCTCCACTATGCGGTCACCCATCATACCGCCGCCGAGATTGTATATGGCCGTGCCGACAGCACCAAGCCCAACATGGGGCTGACCACATGGAAAAACGCCCCCAAAGGCCGCATCCGCAAATCGGATGTCACCGTTGCCAAAAACTATCTGAACGAAACGGAAATGCGAAACCTGAACGAGATCGTCACCATGTACCTGGACTATGCGGAACGGCAGGCCCGCCGGGGAAATGTCATGTATATGGCCGATTGGGTCAAACGGCTTGACGCATTTTTACAGTTCAACGAGGAAGATATTCTGCATGATAAAGGCAAGGTGACTGCCGCCATTGCCAAAGCCTTTGCTGAGAAAGAGTTTGAAAAGTTCCGGGTATTGCAGGATCGGACCTATCAGAGCGACTTTGACCGGCTGGTTGCGGAAACTTCGGATGATCTGACAGAATAACCATATACACAGAAAGCCCACGCCACCGGTTCTCTTTCCGGCTGCGTGGGCTTTTTCGGCAATCGCTTATTTCTTGTTTTGCAGCTGTTCATGGGCTTCCTGCTGGACGATCAGCCCCGCCGAAAAGCCATACTTGAAATGGCTCTCACTTTCCTCGCACTGAGCGATAGCGTTCTGCGCCCGGAGTTCTTCCACCAGAGCATAGTCCTCTTTGCTGAGCCGCTGGGATAACTGCTCCATCAACGCCGCACAGGTTTGGACCGCCTTGCGGTATTCCGGGGACGTGGGAACAACGGTTTCACAGGGATAAAACTCCCCGTTATACATGGCTTCCAAAATCATTGCGTTCCCTCCCTCAACAGTAGACCAGCTCAGCCAGGACAATTTCCTCGGCCCTGTTGTGGATGGAGTTCATGGAGCGCACCCATGCCATCTGGTCGGCAGCTTTCAGGGCTTCTGTGACGCCCTCTTGCTGCATCATGGCTTTTTCGATAATTTCCAGCCGCTCCCGGCAGGCGATGTCAATTTCCTCCAAGTGGGGAAACAACTTTTCAGTGACAATGAGATCGGTATACAGAATGGGCCGATGTTCTTTTAAGTAGGCACGGCGCAACCGGCCATATTTCCCGATATGGTACTCTTTGGTGTCCAATAACACAAGGTTGGGGATGAGATAGTCGCCGCATTTGGTGTAAGTCAGTTCCATACAAGGCTCCTTTCGTGGGAATGTGGTTGACAGTTACGGTAGGTTTGAGGGCATCCCTCCTTTATCATAACTGTCTTTTCATTCGCCACAAATGAGCCGTCAGTCATGATGTAATGTTTTTTGGTGTAATCCACCCTCTATACATTACATCATGGTTTGTTATGGAGTTGGATTCGCCCTGCATCTCATCATCACGGGACAGACGCTCGTAAAGTGCTGTTATTCTGTTATCTTTAGCCATTTTCTCAGCTCCTTTCATAATGCTAAAAAATAAGAACACACAGAAAACACTTCATTTTTTAATGACCTATTTTCTCTGTATTCTTAAAATCTAACCCTTCGGATCAGTCACCACATAGGATGAATGCATCTGTAAAAGGTTCGGTTTTATGAAAAATCGTGTCTTACCTGAACCGGATCCACCAACTACCAGAACATTCTTATTTCTGGCATATTTCGGAATCTTTGGTCTGCTGCTCATGGTAATCCTCTCAGACTGTGACAGAATCACATTGTTTGCAAACACAGGATCCTCAAATGGCTCAATATCCGCATGTCTGCCCCATCTGGCAGAACCATATTCCTCATTGTGCCGGAACTTCTTAGCGTTCTTTCCTTTCAGGTATACTGCAAGCCTGAGTGCTGCCCCGCAGGCAATTCCCACCAACAGATCAGCAGGATAAAGGCTCGGCAGAGGATTAGAAAAAGCCGTTGCAAATACACCATCAAGGACCAGGCTCTGAACCTTTTCCGATGCATTTACTCCGGCTGCAATTCTCCATGCCTCACCAAGATTTGTTGCAAGCAATCCCAGAATGATATAGGGGATATTCAGGATCAGCTGCTTTTTCAACTGTTTTGTGTTCATCGCGACCTCTCCTTCTTTTTCTCTGCTACCTTCTTTGGAATTGCTGCCACAATCTCCTTGAATTTTTTTAGTTTCTCCAGAACACTGGTCTTCTCTACGGAAGGCTTCTTGACCTGTTTTGCAGAATAATCCTGTAAAATCCTTGTGATGGCATCTGTATCTTTTGCCTTGAAAAAGACTGTATATACTGGAGGACTTGCCTCTTTATCTTTTACAACCGCAAAATCGACTCCGTATTTCTTTGCGATTTTCTGAAAATCTTTCATGCCTTCATCTGCTAAAGGAATAGAAGAAACTCCCTGTCCCTGCCTAATCAGTGTTTTCACTGACTGCTTGCCGGTTATGGGATGGATCTTATTAACTGCTGCTTTCCCGGCAGCCTTCACAGGGGCTTGTACTGCCTCTCTTAATCCCTTCATAAGCTGATCAAGTTCCGGTTTTAACATTTTGATTGCTATATTCACAGATTTGTTGGCAATCTCCCTGTCAACTTCTTCATGAACCAGTTTTCTCACTCCTTCCCATCAAAAAAACAGCTCGAAGGCTGTATCCACAAAATTACTGTTCTTTTTTATTCTTATCCACACCGAGGACTCCCCTCATAGTGGATGAAGCTACATGAAAGCGGTTGGCTATTGCTATATCTGTAAGCACCGTATCATCCACCGCTGAACCACAAACCACGAGAATTCTGGATCTTCTTAACATATCTTCTGACATATCCATATAATCCTTGTACTCATCTGCATTACTGGTATCAATTACCTCTGGCAATGATAAAAGCGGACAAATTGGTGTGTAGCCTGCTTCATATAATTTTCTGCAATATCGTTTTGCAGACCTTTTGGCTCTGCTCCTGTCTGCACTCCAGGCAGATGTTACATAAGCCCACGGTTTGTTATTCATCTGCAGCCTCCTATCCCAGCTGGTATGCCTGAATTTTGTATTTTCCAAGTGCAAGCATTGTCATCCTGCTTTTCAAAGCTACGATCACATCCGCAATATCCTCATCATCAATCGCCTGTAATCCATTACAGGACTTCATGACCAGATACCCGGACGGAAGGTATGCCTCCCCGTCAATGATCAGCTTTCTGCTTGCGTCATATATCAGAATATAATCTGATTTTCCAATCATTACTGACGCACTGTTATTTCCAAATCCATCAAGGATCCTTAATGCTTCCCTGGTACTGATATAATTCACCTTCTGTTCGCCATCTACATAAATTGCCCCATCCGAAGGCATACTGTCACATCCGATTGCACAAACCAGTCCTTCCAGGTTTTCTGCAATCTTCTCAACATATGCCATGATTTTCTCCATATCCATTTTTGTCTCTCCTCTGCTATATTTTTCCTTCTGCCATATCGTGATTAACCTCTGCACGATAATAGCTGTCTATTGTTGCCGGTGCGTTATACAGTGCTGCCAGCATATACTGCTTGATGCTTCTGATCTTGGTAGTGTTTTCCTGCATACAGTTCATTACATAGCGGATATGCTCCATGTTCAGCTTCATGAACCGCCCCTTTACCACATTTACTGACTTCACATCCCCGGCAATACAAATGATCTTTCTTTTGGAACACACAACATCCAGAATAAGATCCATGATGCCGTCTATCATTTCTCTGTCATATGGATAATCCTGTTTCAAGGCCTCAATATTGAGCTGTTCCATGAAATATTTCTCATATCCCATCCTATCCTCATCCGCTGATAAGATAGGATTAGTATTATTAAAATCAGTATTATTGTTATAAGTATAATTAGGCTGTAAATTATACAGGTCCTGACCTGTAACATTTACTGGTGGTGAACTGTAATTCTTACTGGTCTTGACCTGTAAATTCTGCTGGTCTATGAAATTCTTTACATAGATCAGCGCCGGCTTGCCAAATCCCTGCCGGATTCTTTCAATCAAACCAAACTCTTCCAGCTCCGTCAGATACTTGATTGCTGATTTTTCTGCACAGTTCATTGCCTGTCTTATAGTTGTCAGGGTGAAAATGATATACACTCTTCCCTCATCATCAATCCAGCCGTTTTCCATCGACAGAGATACCCTGTCCAATAAAAGACCGTAAAGAACCTTTCCCTCTGTTGAAATATTCTGGAATCTGTTATCTGTAAACATCACCTTGGGAATCCTGTAAAATGCAAACTGCTGTGACTGTGCCCCATAGAAATAATCAAATGCCATTTCCTGTTTCCTTTTTCTTTCTCATGTCTTCCACCAGCTTTTTATAGCATGGAAAACAGAACGATTTATCATGACCATACGGACACTCATGGCTGCAATTCTGTGGATGACTTATAGGTGGTCTTCCACCAATTCCGCTGTAACTCTTTCCATTCTGTCCTCTTGTATCCTTATGTGCTTTTGCCACTGTAATCACCATTCCTTCCCATCAAAAAAGTGCCAGTCCCGTGGCAATCACCACAGGCTGACACAATCCTATTTTTTATAATACTTCTCTGCCTTTTGATTTTGCTGCTTTTTCCGCAGCATCCTTTACCGGAGGCTTTGCAGCTGCTTCCTTCTGCTTATCCTTCAGATCTTTTAATACGGATCCTTTCTCCTCTGCTTTTTCATCAATCTCTGTTTTCTTTTCCTGCTGTCTTGCCTCAAACTTCTCTGCAAGTTCAAAGACATGATCCTTGGAATCGTAATGGTAGACATTATCAGAAAGTCTTTCCTCCGGACTTACCTCCTTGGCATTCACATCCTTTACCATATCCCTGAGCGCATCAGCTGTCATGTCTCCATTATCGGGAACCAAAAGGATCTCATTGATGGAAGACGGAAGCACAAAGAAATCTCCGCCAACTCTTTCTGCTGCCTGATCCATGAAATCCTGATAGGCAATTACTCCTGCTCCGGAATTCTTATCAGGGACTGTAGCAACGTACATCGTTTCCTCCGCATCATCCGGAATTCCAAACATCTCATATACTTCCGGTCCCATCATTTCCTTCATGACCTCATTCATTCCCATGATCACTACTGGTCTGATCTCCGGTGAATTCTCCAGAGCATCTGACCTGAGCTGTTCATGGGAAACTCCCATACGATCCATCAGATTGTTGGTGACCAGAATAGATGCACGTCCATCTTCGCTGCTCTCCATCACAAAACGATATACAACTGCCAGATCTTCCATTCTGTCATGCGGTACGTTGGCAAGCAGATCAGCGTTTGCATCCGCTGAAATGACTTCCACAGAAAGCTTCTCTTTCATGTTCTCATAATCCATAAGAGCACTTACATCAATAGCAGGGGCTCTGTCAAGACCATCAGCAATGACCATTGTTGCACTGGCAAGCACTCCGGCATAATCATCCGTGTGCTCATAGCTTGCAAAGGCATTCTCAATATTGAAATTGACACCCACATTGTTGCCTTCCGGAACAACCGACATAGCTTCATAATTCTGATTTGTCTTCTCCACATTATTGAAGCTGATCCTTACATCATCATAGCCTCTCTCATAGAGCTTTTCTTTGATATCCTCTGCAAATTCCTGCTTAAATGTTTCGTAATTCATAGTTTTCCTCTCTTTCTCACCAGAAACCATAAAATCCATAACCCTGTATTCATCCGGGATGTTCTCACGGTCTCCATCGTAATATTCTGTAAAATATTCCTGTGTATCTCTCACATATCCATAATCTGTAAACTGTCCCATTTCGTTAATGGCCACATCTCTGCCGTAGGCCTCATAATCAATGTAATCAGCAAGATAATCCGGAACTTCCATCATACCGAGTTCTTCGATATAGTAATGTCCCAGATCAGCATTGCTTTCTACTCCCGGATAGATTTCATACTTATCCAGGTTATCAATAAGATTGATCACATCTTTAATGCTGCCTGTATAATCACTGATCTGCATTGCCGCCTGAAAATGGTTATAATCATGATCATCCAGCTCATCGAGCTTGGAAGCCAGATAATTGAGTTCATCCAGGTTTTCATATTCTCCCAGCTTTTCATACAGCCCATCAACATAACAGTCATAATCACTAATGAACCATTCTTCATAAGGATTACCGAAATCATCTTTTGAGCCGATTCCAATTCGTTCAAATACTTTTTGCAGTTCTTCTGATGTGGTGGGAAACTTCACCCATTCGCCGACCAGCTCACCCTCGTTGTATTTTCCAAGATTGGTGATGAAGGCTTCAAACGGACAGTCATGGTCATATTCATACGCCATGCAATTTCCTCCTGATTTTATTATTCAGATGTCACCTGATTTTTGCATCAAAAAAGCGCCATACCCATCACCGATCCGGTAATGAGCTGACGCTTCATTCTTGATCCATATTCTTTTGCAAAAGAAAAACAAATGACTGACCGCTTTCGCGTTTCATGTCTCATTTGTCTATGATAATATTATCACACCCCTATTCAGAAAAAAAGAGTCAAAATAGTAGTCAAACCGTAGTCATTTGTAACAAAATAGTAGTCAAACCGTAGTCGTTCGTCGCAGTTATTAAGATTCCTTAGCTTTTATTCCTTTCCACGATATCAGACCTAGTATCACAGTAACTGCAAAACATATTACCATAACTGTATTTCTCTGAATTTCTGTATCATATGCTTTCCAGCCTGCACCTATTATTGCAACTGCCATACTTACAAAGATTGTAAAAATAATTCTTCCTGCCAAGAACGCATGTTGTAAAATCATTGATGCGATGAATATTACAAAAGCCACTGTAATGTAGACAGCCACATGCCACTCTCTTGTATAAGTAAGCATATAGAATAATAATGATGCCAATCCTGAGCTTAATACATCAAATCTCCTTAGCAAAAATATTAAGCATGATAACACTGCACCAATCAATCCACCTATGACGGTTGCAAATGTCCCCGCCAGTTCGGCATCTAATTTTGCATTTTCTTTTTTCCGTGCTTCATAATAATATTCATCTTCATACATAACCGGATACCTCCATGCCTTACATACAATTATCAAATGTTTCCTTTTTCTTTTTCATTTTTAACTTTATATGCTATAAGATTCAGTACATAATCAGGGACCTCGCTCACACCCCGCTCCCAGTCTTGCATCGTTCTATACGGAATTCCAAGCCATTCAGCATATTCTTTTCTGTTCATATTTGTCTGTTCACGGACCTTTACACACATAGCAGACATTCTTTTCTTCCTTCCTTCTTTATCAGCCTTTTCATTTTCAATTACCACTCCATCAGGTAATATAAAATCATAATTTTCAAAATTGCTCATATCTGCCTCCATATACGGAATCCGTGTCTATTTGTTAATTTGATTATATACACGAAATCCGTATACGTCAAGTCCTTATTTGCTACTAACAGCAAACTGAGGATAATCATGGTTAACCTCTGCCTGATAATAACCACTGATTGTACTTGGTGCATTGAACAATGTTGCCAGCAGATATTTCTTGATGTTATGCACTTTTGTGGTATTTGATTTCATACATCCAATTGCATATTCAATATGCGAACTGGTCAGTTTCAGAAATTTACTTCTGACCAGCTCTGCCGGATATTTATTGGATGCCACTACAATTTCATTGTTCCTGCATAACACTGTTTCCAAAATCAGATCAAAGATGCCATTAAGTAACTCTTTGTCAAACGGATATCTCTCTAACAGAATATCCAGATCAATATTATCTCTGATAAGTTCTGCATATGCCTGTACGTCGGATCCTATCTCATCATTTCCAGATACGATAAGATAAGATTCAGTATTACTCAACTCAGTATTATTTATATTATTCTTATTAGTGTGAATATTTTTCACTTCTGGAAGTGTAATTTCTTCACTTCTAGATATGACATTTTTACACTTCAAGACATGTAAATTCTTCACTTCTGAAACTCCTGTTTTTTGCTCAGAAATGTAATTTCTACACTTCTGAACATCCTGTACCATAAACTGTTTTAGATAAATCATTGTCGGTTTTCCCTGCCCCTGACGCTTCTTTTCAATCAAACCTATACCAGCATCCGTGTCCAATTCTTTCATTATGGATATTGCTTTTTTGTTACTGCATCCCAGAGCCTCCATGATATCTTCAAGCGAATAATATATGTAAGCTCTCCCTTCATCGTCCATCCACTGATTTTTCATAGATAGTGACATCCTATCCAGCATCAGCCCGTACAACACCTTTGCCTCCACTGATATTTTTTTGAAATACTCTTCGGTAAATAATAACTTCGGTATTTTATAAAATGAAAACTGATCCGCTTCCTTTCCATAGAAATAGGATAGTCTTATTCTGTCTTCCATTTGAATCTCCTTCCTGTTCCAGAAGTGCCGTTTCTACACTTCTGGAACATCATAATTATATTTCTACTCTGACTGTACCTGATCTGCACTCCACTGTTCCAATAGCTGAATGATTATACTTTCACGTTCTTTTGTTGAATACTGCGGTGGAAAATATTTATCCAGTTTCTTTGCTGAAAAAGATAGCTTTGATTCCTTGCTCTTCTTCGGTAATGCATCATTCATTATAGAAATGACACTGAATTGTGTTACATTGGATAAGTTAGGATAATTCTTCAATGCTTCAACCTGTACCGGCTTCAAAAATCCATTTTCCTTAAAATATTCATATACCCATTTCTGTACCTGTTCATCAAGATATGAAAGATCTACTGCCATAGCAATGGTTATCTTTTTTATATCCACATAATCCAAAAGCTCTGGAATAAGTTCTGTAAGTCTTATATATTTTGTCACCTGTCTTCCTGTCATTCCAGCCTCATCACCAATAGTCTCCCTTGTTTTTTTGTTAATATCTCCTGACTTGTGGAACTCAGTTCCACAAGTTAAATCTACTCTGCTACCTTGACGGCTCATAGCTTCCATTTTCATCTTAAAGCTAAATGCTCTTTCACTCGGAAGTATTTCTTCCCTCTGAATATTGGCATCGACCATTTTTATAATGGCTTCATCATCTGACATTTCCTTTACGATGGCCGGGACCTTTTTCAATCCCACAATCTTTGCTGCGTGTAACCTGCGATGTCCAGATATCATTTCATAATTTCCGCTCTGATCAGGTCTTACAATTACTGGATTCAGGATGCCATTTTCCCTGATACTATCAACCAAAGTATCCATCTTTTCATCATCCAGCACCTTAAACGGATGGTTCGGAAACGCATGAATTCTTTCAATCTCTATTTCCTGAGTGCCGGCAATCTCCGGTACTCCCAATAATTCATCTACTGACTGTAATTTAATCTTTCCTGCTACTCTGCTTGCCATAATTACTCTGCCTCCTTCAATACTTCTTTAGTTAATGCCATATAAGCAAATGCCGCTTTTCCCTTTGGATCATAGGAATAGATGCTTCCACCCTCCACACTGACCTCTGATGCCCTTACTGACATCGGTATCTCTGTTCCAAATACCTTAATTGATGCAGAATAGGTATCATACACCATCAGGGAAATATCCCTGGCATAATTAGTTCTGTTATCAACCATCGTCAAAAGTATTCCTTCAATCTTGAGCTTTGGGTTCAGCTGCTTCTTTACTCTTCCTATTGTCTTGATCAGCTGCTGTAAGCCTTTGACCGGAAGATACGCAGCCTGCACCGGTATCAGTACAGAATCTGCACATGCCAATGCGTTAATTGTCATCATTCCAAGTGAAGGCATACAATCAATTATGATGTAATCATAAAATTCTCTCAGCCTGTCTACCATAGATCTCAGAATCAGTTCCCTGCTCATGGCATTTACCAAAGACACCTCTATCGCTGATAATTCAATGTTGGCAGGGATAAGGTCTACACCTTCCTTATGGTGTAAGATAGTCTTTTCTATATTCAGTTTTTCATCATTCACAATGTTCATCATCAGTGTTGCCAGAGAATACTCCATTTCATCCGGCTCCTCATAACCTAAGCTGATTGTAAGACTTCCCTGTGGATCTGCGTCTATCAGAAGCACTTTCTTTCCTTCCTTTGCCAATCCTATTCCAAGATTCACACATGATACTGTTTTACCTACTCCACCTTTTTGATTTGATACTGCTATTACTCTGCACATAATCCGTTCCTCCTTTATTCATCCCAATATTTGTTCATATTTAATTTCAACATTTCCAAAATTTCACGCCTCATCTGCTCTGCCGTGTAACTGACAGGAAAAAATCTGTGAAGCTGCTCCGTTTTGAATACTACGCGGTCTATCTCTTTTTGCTTAATTTCACTTAGGATATCTTCCATATCCCTTACTGTAAGGTTCCCATCCGAACTTAATTTCTTTATACGGAGTGCCTGGGAAAGTGATGGTGTGCACTGAGCAAATTCCATTGCATCCAGCATTTCCTTTTGCTCCTTCTTTTTCAGAAATGACAACTGAACTGCCGGAGTAAATCCCATGCTTCCGTCATCCACCTTTTCAAGCATTTCAGGAATAAGTTCCGTTATTTTGATATACCTCTGAACCTGCTTGGGGCTGTCTCCGCATTCTTCTCCAATGAGCTCAATGCTTTTCTTTCCCAAATTATGGTCTACCTGACCACATTTTCTTCTTCCTGCCTTCCTTTTGATTGCTTCATACTTCATTTTGTAAGCAAATGCTTTTTCGCTTGGACTGATCATTTCCCGTTGTAAATTTGAATCAACCATAGATACAACCGCTTCGTCATCTTTTAATACGCGAATGATCACAGGTACCTTACGATAACCTATCTTTTCAGCTGCAAATTTTCTTCTGTGGCCCGATATGATCTCATAAGTTCCATCCTGTCTCGGTCTGACTATCAGAGGATTTAATATTCCATACTTCTTAATACTCTCCTGCAATTCAATCATCTGACTGTCCGCCTGAACCTTGAATGGATGGTTTACAAATCCCCGAAGTCTTTCCAGCTCAATCTCTACAACTCTTTCATCCTGATCCAGCAATTCCTTCTTTTCTTCCATAGGCAACTTCCTTTCCCTGAACGCAAAAAAGCCCGTCCAGAATAGATTGTTTTTATCTAATCTGAACGGACTCTTCCGACAGGCCTGATATCACAGGCAAGAATATAGTGTTTTATCTCACTGCTTTTCCTAATTTTACACCCCAAAACTCATCCTACACTGTAGTTAATCCCTCTAGGTGACAGACCGGAAAATATGAATCGGTGACAAGCATCCATCCCCGCTGACAAAGTCAGTATTTTCAACCTTGTTTCGCTGACAAATTTGTCACTGAAATTGCAATTCTGCACAAAAAAAGCGGCAATGAAACTATCTTCATTACCGCTAAAAATGAGCGTCTCCTATAGGAATCGAACCTACAATAGAGTCTTAGGAGGACCCCGTTATATCCATTTAACTAAGGAGACAAATGCCGTATTTTCGGGCTTTTCAGCTCTTTTGGCTCCGGCTGCCATATCTATGAATTCAATCACTCTTGTGATGAATTTCCATTGTATCTTATTTTGACATTCAGGTCAATCCCTGTTGGAATCGAACTCTGACTTATCACTTCTCAGCTTCCATAAGTCTCAACCATGATTGAACCTTAGGAGGCGCTTGTTATATCCATTTAACTATGAAAACAAATGTATATTACAAACAAATACTACCCTGCATCCAAATGTTTCCTTTGAAACGTCTGCCAACCATCGGCTCACCGATGAGGTCATTTTTGTTTATACACACGCTAAATATTATATCATTACATGACACTTTTATGCAATATATTTTTTCATTTGTAATAATATTTTTTTCTTCTGTGAACTCAATAATATCTCCCAGCACGCTGTACTGGTCACTTTCGATGCCATATGGCATGAAATATGTTGTTACGATTGAAAGAATATCCTCGTTTTGGATTCTTCTCGTAATGGATGAGTATAAATCTATATCTTCCATTGTGAGGCTTTCCATAGCGCCCTCATCGCCATCCCTGGCCTCTGCAATCAGCTGCTTTCTATCTTTTTTGTCTGAATCAACTGTATTTAATGTTTTAGCCTTTTTTTGTTTCATTGGTAGCAAAATACAGCCATCAACTGATAGTCCTGAAAGCACTGCTCCCTTTGCCCTTACCTCTCTGTTTATGTGTGCCTTCTCTGACAGATAATCACACACATTCTGCAGATAAAATATAAGTGTTACGCCGAGATTAGGGTCATCACATACGCCTGCATATGATTCCTTCTCTGAGTGCTTTTCGATATCTATAATCTCATTTGTAGTCTTTTCGCTTCCCGTGAAATACGGATAGTAATAATCTATGTCAAAGCTATCATCGTCATTGTATATTCCTCTGACTGTAATTCCCATATTGGGTGCCACATCACATGACAGCTCAGCAAATTCATTGCCCTCGGAATCCTTTGTTACCTTTAGTTTTTCCGGCTTATCTATTATATTGTTAATTACCTCGTTTAACTGTTTCTTTGTTATATCTGAAAATCCTATTGCTCTGAGGAATTGGTGCATTACTTATTTCTCTTTTCTTTAAATTACCTGAAGAATTGAAATGTTTTTATCAAGCATGAGATTTAATCTGTTGTGAAGCATCAATTTGCCATTATTTTCCTTTATCTGATTTATGGCTTCCTGCACACAAATGCGCTTACACTCCATACTGCTCATCAGCGAATCAAACGCATCACATGCCTGAATTATTCTGCATTCCAGTTCTTTATTCTTTTGCTTCATAGGAAAACCTGTGCCTGCCATATTTTCATGATGTGATAAAACCATCTTCATTGATATTGGCGCTATCCAGCTTTCCTCATCCAATGCCGAATATCCTAAAATGGTATGCTTTTTATATTCAAAAAGCTCCGCAGGATTTGCATTGGAAAAATCCCTGTTTTTATATCGTGTGACAATAAAACGCAGCCCGATGTCATGTAATAAACATCCCACCGCTATGTTATACTTTCGCTTTTCGTCAAGCTTTAGCTTTCTTGCAACAAGCACTGATAAAAGTGTCACCATGACTGTGTGCTCATATAAGTCCGAATTACTCTCTTTTATATCAACAATCACGTCATATGGCATATCATTTATATCATTGACAATATCATTTGCGATTATTTCAAATTCCTTTAAGGATTTTCCATCATGATATATATGACTTTCCATCAGTCTGCGCACCTTTTCCACGTATTTGTCGAAAATAGCCGGGTCTACAATAGAATTCGGACTTTCGTAATTCTCATACGGATCCTCTACAATCACTGATTCTATTCCAAGTGACTCTATAAGTGGCACATAATCAGACTTAAGCCTTGTGCCATTTGGTATTAAAATATCATTTTTTCTGTTAGTATTGGTTCCGCAAGTACTTCACCGCCAACTAAGCTGCTGACTGCTTTTATCCTCATAAACTAAAACACCCCATTGTTATTTTTCTGCAGGCATATTTGCCTCCTTGGCCATATTCAACGCTTCCTGCTCTTCATCTGCTAAAACAATAATGGAATTTCCGCCAACAATCTCCTTGATGTATGTATAGCAGCCCTCACGACTGTGAACGGCATTGAGTACAAAGCCATCATCCTTTCCATTTAACATGGCAAGTGAAAAGCTTAGCTTTCCGCCCATCTCATTGAATGCATCATACTTCACAAGTCCTACCTTCTGGTATGAACACTTCATGTTAGCAAATAATTCTTCTATATTCTTTTTGATTGATGAGTTTGCTGCAACAAGTTCATCTACCTCGTCAAGTCTCTTGATAATTGTGTCCTCCAATGACTTTGCAGTTTTTCCACTCATAAACACTTTGTATCTTTTTTTGAGCTTACCGGTCTGCACCATATTTATAATTATGAGGATGAGCAGAATAATTACCACTCCCGCCAATCCTAATATAATGTAGTCGGAATCGAATCCTAAATATTCAGAAATCATTTTTTACTCCTATCTATATTGTCGTACATTTTGCATAAAATTTAAATAGTCTCTTTGTCTCATTTTCTGTATGATTTTATTATTTCTTTTCATTAAATATACAAAATCTAAATACTATCTAATTATTCTATTGATTTTGGACTGAATTGAGCATGTTTACTATTCTATCCAGCTCATCATGAGAATAATATTCTATTTCTATCTTTCCGGAATTTTCATTTTTCCTGTTAATCAGAACCTTTGTTCCCATATTCTTTTTAAGCTTTTCCTCAAGATCCTTGTAGATTGCTTCCATCTGAGGATTAACCTGTTTTTCGGACTTTGCCTTTTTCTTGTTCTTCTGTAATGATTTAACAAGCTTCTCTGTATCCCTGACACTTAGCTTTTGGTCGAAAATCTGCTGTGCTACCACATACTGCTGATTCTTATCTTCTATTCCAAGTAATGCTCTTGCATGGCCTGTAGTGAGCATTTCATCTATCACCATCTGCTGTACCTTTTCATTGAGCTTAAGTAAACGCATTGAATTGGTAACTGCTGTTCTGCTCTTTGATACTCTCTCTGCCACATCATCCTGCTTCAGTTTAAATTCCTCAAGCAGACGCTTGTATGCCAAAGCCTCCTCAATTGGATTCAAATCCTCTCTCTGAATATTTTCTATAAGGGAGATTTCCATAATCTGCTGATTGGTCAATTTTTTGATTATGACAGGGACTTCCTTTATACCTGCCAGCTTTGCTGCTCTCCATCTTCGCTCACCTGCGACGATTTCATAGTAATCATCCCTTTCCTGGCAAAGTAAAGGCTGTAAAATGCCAAACTGTTTTATCGATTCTGATAACTCTATAAGTGCATCCTCATCAAATTTCTTTCTAGGCTGTTCTCTGTTAGGCTCTACTTTATTAATATCTATCATTACAGCATCCGCTGCATGATTGCTCTTTGGTTTTACCGGCTTTGATACCTTGTCTGTAATTAATGAATCAAGTCCCTTACCCAATCCTTTTTTTGCCGCCATACTTTTTTAAATATCCTTTCTCGCTATTATTTCCTTTGCCAGATTTCTGTAGCTTTCTGCTCCGGCCGATTTACTGTCATACATATTTATCGGAATACCATATGATGGTGCCTCAGCTAATCTGATATTTCTTGGAATCATTGTATTGTAAATCTTTGTATCCAGATTTTCTTTTACCGTCTCTACAACCTGATTTGACAGATTTGTCCTGACATCATACATGGTGAAAACAATTCCCTCAATCTGTAGCTCCGGATTAAGTCTCTCCTGCACCAGATTGATTGTATGAATCAGCTGACTAAGTCCCTCCAAGGCATAATATTCGCACTGAATAGGAACAAGAACTGTATCTGCAGTAGTCATTGCATTGACTGTCAGCATGTTAAGTGAAGGAGGACAATCTATAATAATAAAATCATAGTCATCTTTTATGTAATCAACTGCACTCTTTAATATATATTCCTTATCATTTATGCCCAAAAGCTCAATCTCTGCTCCGGCCAGATTTACATTAGATGGAATAACATATAAATTGTCCACCACCGTATTTTCAATACTCTCTGCAATTGAACACTCATCAAGCATGAGATTATATACCGTATTCTCCACTTCGTCCTTATTTACACCAAGGCCGCTTGTCATATTACCCTGCGGGTCCAAATCAATTGCCAGCACCTTTTTCTTTTTTTCAGCCAGGCATGCTGCCAAATTGATAGAAGTAGTGGTCTTTCCAACCCCACCCTTTTGATTTGCAACTGCTATAATTCTTCCCATTATAAATCCTTTCGCAATTTACTTGATATTGTAAATTGAAATATTACACATTTAAATTATTATATCACTCTTAACTGTATAATGCTATAAAATTTCACTATGTATGCACATTATTTTTAATAATTGAAATAATTATTCATCCAATTCTTTTTTTATTTTGCTAAATGTAACTATATATTCTTGCCCATTTCATATA
>OIBQ01000141.1_pt1 | contig 30014 bp, 21 predicted proteins | sample 1581051 | NCBI WGS metagenome assembly OIBQ01 (sample SAMEA3882511, study PRJEB24775) | human gut metagenome | biome: human-associated habitat; feature: intestine environment; material: feces | place: Netherlands | collected 2009/2010
CGAGCGCCGCCGGGCCGCCGCCGGGCGCGCACAGCGCGGCGCAGCGCGCTTCATAGGCCGCGATGCAGTCCGCTGCCCGCTGCGGAAAGTCACCCAGGTCCGCTTCCCACGCGCCGCTGGACAGCAGGGGGCGCAGGCCGCGGCCGTTTTCCGCAAACGGCAGCAGCAGGCCGTCGGGCGCCGCGGCGCGCAGCGCCTGACCGAGGAGGCTGCGCGCCTCCGGCCGCTTGCCGAGCGCGGCGTAGGCCGCGGCCGTCTGGATGCGCACCTGCAGCGCGACGAGCGCATAGTGCTGCTGCGCGCACTGCGCCAGCAATCCCTCGCTGCGCCCGATCACCCGGGCGCAGGCGCCCTCGGCGAGATAGACCTGATTTTCGATCATCTCCATCATGGGGCGGCACGGCGCGAGAAAGTGCACCGTGTGCAGCGCATGCTCCCGAAACAGTGCGGGCACCTGCCCGGTCTGCCCTGTCAGCGCGGCGCAGTAGGCGCAGGCGCTGTCGAAGATGCGCAGCCACATCGTGTCGTGCTGCGCGAGCAGGGCGGCGCGCTTGTGCGCCGGGGGCTCGGGCGGGGCGGTGTCCACGCACAGCGCAAGCCGCCGCTCCAGAAAGTCGCAGCAGAGGGCCATGTTCTCCTGCCCGTTTCCGGCGATGGCGGCGCGGGCGCGCTCGAGGAAGATGGCCGCGTCAGCAAAGCGGCCGCGCAGCAGGGCGGCCTCGGCGTCCATGATCTGCTCCGCGCCCTGCCCGTGCCCGTTCGTGAGCCGGTAGTAGTGCGGCATGCAGGCGTTCATGGCGTCGAGCTCCGCGTCCAGCTGCCCCGGCGTGCGGTGGAACATCATCAGCACCGACGGCGAGCCGAACGTCCAGCTCCCCTCGTTGCGGATGCTGATGGCGGGACGGGTCATGCGCGCGGCCACGCTGCGGTGCAGACGGCTCATGGCCGCGATGTCGTTATACTGCAGAAAGCTCATGATGAGATCGCACTCGCCGAGCAGATTGTCCCGCTCGGCGTCCGGCAGCTCGGGGTGTGCCTCGATCCCGGCGAGCAGCAGCGCGCGCAGCTCCAGCATTTTCGGGACCTGCCGCCAGGTGAACATCCGCCGCATCAGCACGAGCAGCGTCAGCGGGTGCGCCTGAAGCGTATCACGCGGGCACGCGTCCAGAAACGCCAGCACCTCCTCCGGGCTGAGCGCCGCGAGCAGGATGCCCGCATCGTCCTGGATCACCTGCAGCACCGCGTCGTAGTCCTCCCCCTTCCGGTAGGCGGCGAGCGCGTGCAGATACTGCCCGTGCGCGGCGTACCACGCGCCGTAGCGGCCGTGATACGCGCGGCGCGTCTGCCCCGGCAGCGCGGCGAACGCCTGTTCGGCACAGACCTTCATCATGTGGTGGAAGCGGTAGCTCACACCGTCCGGCAGGCGGGTGACGAAGGCATTCTGCTCCGTGAGCATGGTCAGGATGCGATCGGTGTCCGGGTCGCCGGTGATAAAGCGCGCCATCGGCGCGGTGAACTCATCCGCCAGCCCCATGACGGCCAGAAATTCCTGCTGCCGGGGCGAGAGCGGCTCGATCATGGCGGCGGAAAACATGGTGTAAATGTCCGAGTGCTGGTCCGGCAGCGCGCCGCGTTCAGAGAGCGTGCGCAGGTTCAGGTACACGGCCGAAAACCACCCCTCGCTCGCATGCAGCAGCGTTTCGACCTGCGCATCGGTCAGGTCCGTACCGCAGCGGTGCGCGTAGATGGACAGCTCCGTGTGGTTGAGCCGCAGATGCTCGGCCCCGATCGGGTAGACCCGGCTGCCCAGCCGCACGACGGCGTCACCGGGGAGGAAGCGGTCGCGGCTCGCCACGATCAGGTGCACGTTCTCCGGCAGGCGGTTGACGAGCGTGCACAAAAACTCCGTGATGCGCCCGTCGGTCAAAAGGTGAAAATCGTCAATGAAGATGTACACGCTTCCGCGCCCGGCCAGCCCGTGGCAGAGATCGTCCGCCAGCAGGCTCGCACCGGCGGCATCGTCCGGGCAGGCGTAGCCGCGCAGCAGCGGAATTCTCGCGTGTTCGAACGCGTCCTGCACGCTTTTCCAGAAGATGGCCAGATGGTCGGAATAGACGCTGATGCGCACGATGGCCGCGTCCTCGGCCTTCGCCCGCCCGGCGAGATACCAGTTCACGGCCGTCGTCTTGCCGTAGCCCATGGGGGCGACCACGGTCGTCAGCGCGCAGCGGGAGATGGGGCGCAGCCGCTCCTGCAGGCGCTCGGAGATGTAGATCGTGTTCAGGGTCCATTTCGGCCTTGGCATAGCAGAACTCTCCCTTCCGGAGCATTCCATATTGATTATTTTTATTGTACCATGCCCGGCGCATGCATGGCAAGCGCGGCAGTCCGAATGGACTGCCGCGCTCAGCTTGTCCCCAAAGCCCGTCTCGGGCTTTGGGGACAAGCTGAGCGCAAGATCTCATTCGAGGCGGGCCTTACCCCCTCGAGCTCCCCTGCTGCTCTGTTCTTTTTGCACTTGCGCATAGGTTTTTTCACAGGCACAAGCGCGGCAGTCCGAATGGACTGCCGCGCTCGCGCCGCGCGTTTTGGGTCAAGAGTGGTGGAAGATAGAAAGCTCAGGTTGCGGCAGCGCTCGCCGCCGGTCTGCGTACGCCGCTGCAGCGCCGTGATGCGCAGCAGCTCGTTGTCATCGACCGGCTTGATGAGACAGTCGGGCGCGGCCTGACCGGTTTTCACGGCCGTGGTCTGGTAGCCGCTTTTGACCAGCAGGTGAAACAGCCGCCCGGCCGGCGCGCCGTCGGCCTCCGCCAGCAGGATCTTTATGGCGTTTCCCCCCTTGCTTCCGACGTGAAGGAATTCCACAGGTGCTCAAAGACGGTGGTCATCTCTGCTGTCAGCGCGTCCGGGTCGAGGTTCGGCTCGGTCAGGTAGCGCTTGAGGTTCTGAATGAGCCCGCCGACGGTGAACGTTGCCAGCGTGTCGGCCAGCGCGGGGCTGTCCGTCACGGCGCCGCAGTAGGCGCGCACGCGCCGGCTGGAGCTGGCGAAAACATGCTCGCTGATGATCTCAAAAATGATCGGCAGCGACTTGCTGCGCAGGCCCATGCGGATGAGCGCCGGGTGCTCGTCTATAAAGGCGATGAGCGCGCGCCACGAGCGCTGAAAATGCTCGACCGGCGAATCGGTCGCGGCGTCGGCCTCGCTCTCGATCTGCCACTGGATCTCGTTGAGGTAAAAGCGCAGGAAGTCGTACTTATCTTCAAAATGCGAGTAGAACGTCGGGCGGCGGATGAGCGCCCGGGCGCACAGCTCGTTGACGGTGATGTCGTCGAACGTCTCCTCGGCCATCAGCGCCTCGAACGCAGCCATGAGCGCGCTGTAGGTTTTCTGCACGCGCAGATCTTTCTTTTTTTCCATGATTCCGCACTCCTTTACGCCCATCGTATCATATCGAACAAACGACACGGGAAGAACAAGCGATAAATATCTTACATAATCACGATAACTGACATTTGTAATTTATCATGTTTCAGCTTATCTTTCTGTTATCAAAAAGTCAACTCCCGCGTTTTTGTCGGGGCAAGGAGTGGTGATCCCATTATGAACAAGAAACCGTCCCCGCTGCATCGTGCATCGGAATGGATCGTCGACCATTACCGGCTGTTTTTCATCGTGTTCGCCGTGCTGCTGGTCTTTTCCGCGGTCGCGTCCGGCTGGGTGAAGGTCGAAAACGACGTCGCGGCCTATCTGCCGGCCGATTCCGAGGTGCGGCGGGGACTGGACATCATGGAGCAGGAGTTCCAGACCTACGGGTCGGCAAAAATTCTCCTGCGAGACACGGACGCGGACACTGCCGCGGCCACGGCAGAGCAGATCCGTGCGGTCGACGGGGTGGACAGCTGCACGTACACGATGAATGACGCGGGCAGTGCGCTGCTGTCCGTCAGCCTGTCAGACCTCGAGGGCTCGGACGCGTGCGCGCAGACCGTGCAGGCTCTGCGCGACCTGCTCGACGGCAGCGGCGCGTACATCTATTCCACCGAAGGCTACAGCATCTCCGACCAGATCAACGGCGAGGTGCGCGGCCTGCTCGTCATCGTGGCGGTCATCCTCGTCACGGTGCTCACGTTCACGTCCTCTACGTATGCCGAGGTGCCCATCCTGCTGATCACGTTCCTCGCGGCGGCGCTCATCAACAAGGGCACGAACTTCGTCTTCGGCACGATCTCGTTCGTGTCCAACGCCGTGGCCATCCTCTTGCAGCTGGCCATGTCGGTGGACTACGCCATCATCTTCTGCAACCGCTATAAGCAGGCGCACGAGACCCTGCCGGTGCGCGAAGCGGTCATCGAGTCGCTGGCCAAATCCATTACCGTCATCAGCTCCTCGAGCCTGACGACCATTGCGGGCCTCGTCGCCATGACGTTCATGAAATTCGGCCTCGGGCGCGACCTCGGCATCGTGCTCATCAAGGCGATCTTGATCAGCCTGCTGACGGTGTTTCTGCTCATGCCGGGGCTGCTGCTCAAGCTTGGCCCGGCCATGGATAAGACGAAGCACCGCAACTTCGTGCCGAAGATCTCGGGCGTTGGCCGTCTCGCGTGGCGGACGCGCCGCGTGGTGCCGCTCGTGTTCGCGGCCGTGCTGGTCGTGGCGTGCATCGGCGCCAACCATGTGAGCTATGTCTACAGCGAAGCGCCGCTCAAGACGCACAACGCGGATGTCAACCGCACCGCGTCGCAGGCGATCACGGCGGACTTCGGCGACGAGACGGTGCTGGCCGTCGTCGTCCCGGCCGGGGATTATACCCAGGAGGCCGCGCTGCTCGACGCCCTCTCGGCTCTGCCGGAGGTCAAGAGCGCCGTCGGCATTGCGGGCACGGAGGCGGCCGGGGGCTACCGACTGGCGGACGCGGTCGATTACCGGACGTTCGCGCAGCTCAGCGGTGTGGACAGCACGAGCGCGCAGGCGCTCTTCGCGCTCTACGCGGCCGAAAACGGCGCCACGCAGACGGCCGCGCAGGATCTGAGCGGCTATCAGGTGCCGCTGCTGAAGCTGTTCGAATTCCTGAATGACAAGATCGCCGACGGCACTGTCACGCTCAGCGACGCGCAGGCGGCGCAGGTCACGGCGCTCAGTGATCAGCTCGCGCGCGCCAGCGCGCAGCTCGAGGGCACGTCGTACCACCGTCTCGTGCTCACGCTTGCCGCGGCCTCGGACGGGGACGAGACGTTCGCCCTGCTCGACCGCATCCACGCCGTCGTGCACCAGTACTACCCCACCGACAGCTATCTCGTCGGCGACGCCATGTCCGCCTACGGGGCCGAGCAAACGTTCACGCAGGACAACGTCATGGTCAGCGCCATGTCCATCCTCATGGTCATGCTCGTGCTGCTGTTTGCGTTCCGCTCGCTCGGCATGCCCATTTTGCTCACGCTTGTCATTCAGGGCAGCATCTGGATCAACTTCGGCATCACGGTGCTCACGGGCGAGTATGTGCTCTTCATGGTCTATCTCGTGGCCAGCGCCATCCAGATGGGCTGCAACGTGGACTATGCCATCGTCGTTGCCTCGCACTATACTGAGGCGCGCGCCGATCAGGGCCCGCGCGAGGCCATGATCACGGCGCTGAACCTCGCCTTCCCGACCATCATCACCTCCGGCACGATGCTCATCTCGGCCGGCCTGCTCATCGGCGCGCGTGTCTCGTCCGGCGCGGTGGCTGGCATGGGCCGGTTCGTGGGTGTCGGGTCGCTCATCACGGTGTTTCTCGTGCTGTTCGTGCTGCCGCAGCTTCTGCTGTTGGGTGACACCTTCGTGCGCCGGACCGCGCTGCCCGCGCAGCGCCGCCTGCCGCTGACCGCGGCGAGCCGCGCGGCCCGCTGGGTGCTGCTTGCGGCGGCCGTGTTCGTCATGGCCGTGTCGCCGTGGAGCGCTGTGCGCACGCAGCAGGAGCGGGCCGACCGCGTGGGGGCTGACACCCAGCTGTGCGACAGCGCCCGCTCGCTTGGCGAGCTGGCGGCCTCGCTCGGCGCGCAGCAGGAGACGTATGACGCGCTCAAGCTCTCGTTTGCCACGGGCGTCGTGACGGACAACGTCGGCCAGAGCCAGCTCCAGAGCGGGCAGGCGGAGTATGACGCCGGCAGCGAGAAGCTCGCCGCGGCCCGGGCGCAGTATGCCGCCGGGCAGGCGCAGCTCGAGCAGGGCAAGGCGGACTACGCCGCCGGACAGGAGCAGCTTGCCGCGGCGAAGGAGGAATACGCCGCCGGGCAGGCGCAGCTCGCCAGGATCCAGCCGGTGTACGATGCGGTGCACCCGGCCTACCAGCGCTATCTCGACCGGCAGGCGGAGTATGACGCGGCGGTCGCGGACGGTGACCTTGCCAGGGCCGCGCTGCTCTGGCCGGGCGTGACGGCGCAAAAGCAGCTCTATGAGACGCAGCTGCTCGGCACTGGGTACTCCATCGAGTCGCTCGTGCAGGCGTATGAGGCCGGGCAGGCAAAGCTCTCTGAGGGCGCGGTGCAGATCGCCGCGGCGGAGCAGCAGCTGCAGGATGCACAGGCGCAGCTCGTCGCCGGGCAGCAGGCGCTCGACGCTGCGGCGGCCGAGATCGCGGCCGGGCAGAGCAAGCTCGACACGGCGGCGGGCACATTGGCCTCCGGCCGTCAGACACTGGCGGCGAACCGGCAGCAGCTGGCGCAGGATCTCGCAGAGCTCGCCCCGTATGAGGACGACACCGAGCGGCTGGAGCAGGGCATCGCCGTGCTTATGCAGGACGAGGCGCTGCGCACACGCGCCGGTTCGTCCGCGAGTTATGGCGACATCTGCGCGCTCGCGCAGGACCTCTACGCGGCGGAGATGGACACCGCGCGCACGGAAGCGGCGGTCTGGACGGGCATCTGCATCGTGCTGTTCGCGGCCGGTGTGCTCGCGCTTGTGAGTGTGTGCCTCGGCTACCGGAGAGGAAAGGCCGTGGCGTGGTGCACGGCGCTGGCGGCGATCTTGTCCGTCGGCTGCCTGATCGCCATGCTGGCCGCCGGTCACGGTGCGCTGCGCACGCTGTGCCTGTGCACAGCGCTGGCGCTGCTCGTGCTGGCGTTCGTAGCTGCGGGGCTCACGCTCCGGCAGCGCGCGGCCAAGGCGCAGTAAGGGCGTAAGGGAAAGAAAGGATCGGGGCGCAGGCAGCTGCCTGCACCCCGAGTTTGCTTTTGCGCTGCGGTGTGCTATAATGGGCCATCCCGGTCGAAAGGAATTGCGATCCCAATGGTCAAAGTGCTCTTTATCTGCCACGGCAACATCTGCCGCAGCCCCATGGCGGAGTATCTGCTCAAGGAAATGGTGCGGCGGCGGGGGCTTGCGGCGCAGTTTCAGATCGCCTCGGCGGCGACGAGCCGCGAGGAGATCGGCAACGACGTCTACCCGCCCGCGCGCGCCGAGCTGCGCGCCCACGGCATCCCGGTCGGCCACCGCGCCGCCGTGCAGGTCACGCCGCGCGACTACGATGCCTACGACTGGCTGCTGACGATGGACGAGAACAACGCGCGCAACCTCCGCCGCATCCTCCCGCACGACCCGGACGGCAAGATCCGCCCGCTGCTGTCGTTCGCGGGGCTGCAGCGCGGCATCGCCGACCCGTGGTATACGGACGATTTCGGCACGACGTATGACGATCTCGTGCTCGGCTGCACGGCGTTTCTGGACGCGCTGCGCCGCCGCGGCGATATTTAAAAGAATGACCGCCCCGGACGGGGCGGTCATTTTCTCATGGGATGCATTCACACCGACCAGTGCCGGCGGTCAAACAGCGCGATCGTCACGGCGACGGCGGCGGCGAAAAACACCAGCGCCGGCCACGGCAGCCCCAGCACCCGCGGCAGCGGGGCAAGGCAGGTGATGGCCGCGCAAAACAGCAGCGAGCAGTCCAGCAACGCAAAGATGAGCCGGTTCAGCAGCTTCGACTGCGCGGCGCGCGCCGCGTCCGACCACGACTTTTTCACGTTGACGGTCAGCTGCCCAGCGTTGGCCTTGCTCAGAAATGCCGACAACTGCGTCGGCAGCACCGTGAGCTTTTCGCCCGAGCGGGCGAGCTGCTGCGCAAGCGTTTTGACCTTCTTTTCAATGTGCTCGCGGCTCAGGGCGGTGTTCTTGACGTACTCCGCCACGATCTCGATGACGTTCGCGTCCGGCGACACGCTCGTGAGCATGCCCTGAATGACGAGCAGGCTGCGCCCGAGCATCGTCAGCGAGGCGGGCACGGACACGCCGTATTCGTTCAGGATCTGCACGAACTCGTCCACAAGCACGCCCATGTCCATATCGGCCATCGGCATGGACTCGTACTTGTGCAGGAAGATGCCGATGCGCTCCGTGAGCGCCTGCTGGTCGGGCGCGCGGTCATACCGGCCGAGCGCGAGCAGCGTCTGCGTCAGGGCGGGCACGTCCTGGTCATAGATCGTGCGGATGATGCCCATGTACAGCTCCGCCTCGCGCGGGCTGATGCGGCCCATCATGCCGAGGTCGAGCCAGATGATCTTCCCGCCCTGCACGCGGATATTGCCGGGGTGGGGGTCTGCGTGGAAGAAGCGGTAGACCGTGATCTGGCGGATATAGTTGTGCACGAGCTTGACGGCGATCTCGTTGAGATCATAGCCGTCGGCGCGCAGACCGTCGGCATCGTCGATCTGGTGGCCGGCGATGTACTCCATGACGAGCACGTTTTTCGTGCACCACTTCGGGAACGTGGCCGGGCAGTCGGCGTAGGCCACACCGTCATTGAGCCGTTTGAACTCGGCGATGTTGTTCGCCTCGATCGTAAAGTCAAGCTCCTCCTGCACGGTGCGCCACATCTCATCGAGCACGGCGTGAAAATCCAGCGCGCTCGCGAGCGGTGTGTACTTGAGCAGCGCGGCGGCGCGCTTGAGCAGGCGCACGTCGCGGCTCATGATGTCGTACAGGTCCGGGCGCTGCACCTTCACGACCACGCGCTGGCCGTCCGTGAGCGTCGCGGCGTGCACCTGCGCGATGGAGGCCGAGCCGAGCGGCCGGATGCCGATGTCCGAAAAGACCTCCTGCCACGGGCGGGCGTAGGCCTGCGTGAGAATGTCCTCCACCTCGGTCAGCGGCATGGGCGTCACGTCCGTGCGCAGCGTCTCGAGCGCGGCACAGTATTCTTTGGGCAGAATGTCCGAACGCATGGACAGAATTTGTCCGAATTTGACAAACGTCGGCCCGAGATCCACGAAAATATCGCGCACCTTCTCCGGCGTCAGCCCCTGGACGAGGTGGTGCTTTTGCAGAATGGCGACGATCTCGGCGAAGCGCTTGGCCTCGTCGAGCTGCGCGGCGGGGCCGGCCATCAGCCCTCTTCCTTCATGGCCAGCAGCTTCTGCAGCAGCGCCTCGCGCTCGTCGGCGCTCATGGCGTCCACGTCCACGGCGGGCTTTTCGGCCTCGTCTTTCGCCACGGCCTGCTTGCAGGTGCGCTTGAGCTCCTCGTTGAGCACGCGGCCCTTTTCCACGGTCACTTCGCCGCGGGCGACGCACTCGTCGAGCAGCTTGCCGAGCTTCTCACAGCCGAGGTCGGCCGCGCCCACGGAGGCGACGATCAGCTTGCGCAGATAGCTTTCGATAGAATCCATAACAATACACTCCTTATCCTGTGTTGGTCGATTGATTTATGACAGCATGCCTGGTCACGGGCAAAGCTTGCGAAGGTCAGTCGGCCGCGGCGGCTGCATCGAGCAGCGCCATGACCCGGCGGTAGAACAGGCGCGTGCGCACGACGCCGGTGTTCATCACGCCGCCGATCGCGGCCAGGTGGTCGAGATTCTCGACCGGCAGCACCTGCCACACGCCGCACGCCGGCGTCTGCCCAGGCACAAAGTCCGCGTGCGGCGCACCGCCGGGGTGCTGGGCGGAGATCGTGTTGACCAGCCCGTCGTTCGGCAGCCAGCCGCGCGGCATGCCCGCGCCGTCGCGCCCCATCGCGGTCGAAAACGGCCAGAGCAGCGGCGTCATGGCCGTGTCGGGCTTCTGGTCGTGCGTGAGCAGGCGCGGCAGCGTCCGGCAGCAGGGGATGGAGAAATACCATGCGTCCGGCAGCGTCCGGATGCGCGCATTGAGCGCGCGCGCGCCAGCGGGGCGCAGGTCGTCAAAGGCGTTGTCGCCCGCCGGCAGCGGGTTTTGCGCCAGCATGCGCAGCGCCGCCGTCGTGAGCGGCTCGTCCGGGTCGCGCCGGATGCCGAACTGGTCGAGCCGGAAGTCATACACGCCCTTGAACGCCGAGATGCCGAGCGCGCGGGCCGCACCCAGAAACAGCGTCGAGAGCGCATTGGCCGCGTCCGGCTGCACGTCGAGAAACGTGGACCCGTCGTGCGGCGCGGCGATGGCGACCAGCGCGTGCACCCAGCCCGCCTTGCCGCCGGTGAACAGCGGCGAGGGCGCCTCACCCGCGGCCTCGGCCGCCTGCACTTCCTCCGGGCAGCCGTCTGCAAGCAGCTGTAGGAGCAGCCGCGCCGTCGCGCCGCCGAAGCTGTGGCCCACAAGGTCGATGGGCCTGTCCGCGCCCCAATCGGGCACGAGCGGGGCCGGATACGCCGTGCCGAAGCGCGCATGGCCGAAGTGCTGCGCGTGCGCGATGCCGTAGTCGGCGGTGCCGCCGGTGAGCTCGGCATAGAGCTCGCACGCGCGGTCCCACGCGCTCGAGATGATGCCCACCGAGGCGGCGCGGCAGTCATACCCGCAGGCGTTGAGATAACCCAGCACGTCGCCCGCTGCGAGCCCCCAGTAGGGCACCGCGCGGTAGAGCGCGTCGCGCGCGCCCCAGCCCAGCAGGCCGTGCACGAACACGGTCGGGTACGGTGTGCGGCCGCCGGATGCTGCGTCCGGCAGCAGGCACGCGCCCACTTCCAGCGTCTGCTGCAGCAGCTGCTGCGGTGTCTTCATGGCGCGCCTCCTTCGAAAGCAAATATACTCAAATATACTATTGTTTAATATAGCACACCTGCCCGGGAGCGTCAATGCCGCGGCACGGCGGCGTAAAATGACGGAAATGCACAGGCATGCCCCAAAAGAATTGTGCACAAATGCCAAAAGTAAAAAAATTCTGAAAACGGGGTTGACTTCATCGGCTAAAAGCGCTAAAGTAGGCACATCTTCAGTACAGGAGGCCGCAAACATGCGTCTGGTCCGATTTGCAAGCGCATATTCCTACTATTACTTTATCGAGGGTAATAGTCGTTTGTGCTGCGATCATACCAGAACCATCTGAGACTTCCCGATCCGGTTTTGACAAGGCTGCACAGACGACTGTGTGGCTTTTTTCTTTGCCGGAACTTACATTTAGGAGGAGAAAACACATGAACATCAAGAAAATCACTGCTCTGCTCTGCGCCGTGGTCATGGTCCTCTCTCTGGCTGCCTGCGGCGGCAGCGGCGACAAGGCCGAGAATAAGCACTACACCGTCGGAATCTGCCAGCTTGTGCAGCACGACGCGCTCGACGCGGCCACCAAGGGCTTCCGCGACGCGATCACCGACGCGCTCGGCGCCGAGAACGTCACCTTCGACGAGCAGAACGCCGCCGGCGACACGCCCACCTGCGCCACTATCTGCAACGGCTTCGTGTCCAGCGGCGTGGATCTGATCCTTGCCAACGCGACCGGTGCGCTGCAGGCTGCGGCCGCCGCCACGAAGGACATCCCGATCCTCGGCACGGCCGTCACGGAGTACGGCGTTGCGCTCGGCATCGACAACTTCTCCGGCACCGTCGGCGGCAACATCTCCGGCACGTCCGACCTGGCCCCGCTCGACCAGCAGGCGGCCATGATCACGGAGCTGTTCCCGGACGCCAAGAACGTCGGCATCATCTACTGCTCCGGCGAGCCGAACTCCGTCTACCAGGCGGACGTCGTCAAGGCCGCGCTTGAAAAGGCCGGCTGCACCGTCACCATCTACACCTTCGCCGATACGAACGACGTCGTCTCCGTCACCGGCACGGCGAGCGACGCCAACGACGTCCTCTACGTCCCGACCGACAACACCGCCGCCTCCTGCGCCGAGGCCATCAAGGGCGCTGCCACGAAGCCCATCGTCGCCGGCGAGGAGGGCATCTGCAAGGGCTGCGGCGTTGCGACGCTGTCCATCGACTACTACGAGCTCGGCCGCACCACCGGCGAGATGGCCGTGAAGATCCTCAAGGGCGAGGCCGACATCTCCACCATGGCCATCGAGTACTACCCGAACCCGGTCAAGAAGTACAATCCCGAGATGGCGACTGCCTACAACCTCACCATCCCGAGCGACTACGCGGCCATCGGCTGATCATTCGAACAATTCCCGGCTCCCTGCCGCAGTTTCTGCGGCAGGGATACTCTACACGATGAGGTAATTTTATGAATTCACTGGTTCTTGCGTCCCTGAGCCTGCCGAATCTGGTTTCGCGTCTGCCCGGCGGCGTCGCCCAGGGCATCATCTGGGGCATCATGGCCCTGGGCGTGTACATCACGTTCCGCCTGCTCGACGTCGCCGATCTGACGGTCGACGGGTCGTTCACCACCGGCGGCGCCGTGACAGTCATGCTCATCATCGCCGGTTGGCCGGCGTGGGCGGCGCTGCTGGCCGCCGTGGTCGCGGGCCTGCTCGCGGGTCTCGTGACCGGCCTGCTGCACACGAAGCTCGGCATTCCGGCCATCCTCGCCGGCATCCTGACGCAGTTCGCGCTCTACTCGATCAACCTGCGCATCATGAGCATGAAGGCCAACACTCCGGTCAACCCGGATAAGTACAGCCTGTTTCTGACGCTGCGCAGCGTGCCTGGTGCGATCTGGAAGGGTCTGTTGCTCGCGGCCGTGCTCATCGCGCTCCTCTACTGGTACTTCGGCACCGAGCAGGGCAGCGCCATCCGCGCCACGGGCGCCAACCCCGCCATGAGCCGCGCGCAGGGCATCAACATCAATGCCATGAAGGTGCTCGGCCTGTCGCTCTCAAACGGCATGGTCGCGCTCTCCGGCGGCCTGATGGCGCAGTACCAGGGCTTTGCCGATATCAACATGGGCCGCGGCGCCATCGTCATCGGTCTCGCCGCCGTCATCATCGGCGAGGTGCTGTGCGACGCGTTCTTCCGCAAGGGCTGCAACTTCTCCGTGCGCCTGAGCTTTGTCATCCTCGGCGGCATCGTGTATTACCTCGTCATGGTGCTCATCCTCTGGCTCAAGCTCGACCCGAACGACCTCAAGCTCTTCACCGCCGTGATCGTGGCCGCGTTCCTGGCCGTACCGTATCTCAAGGGGCAGGCCAAGAGCTCGTTCCACCGCCTGAAGAAGGGAGGTAAGTGATATGCTGACATTAGACCATATCTCCAAAACCTTCAACCCCGGCACCATCAATGAAAAGCGGGCGCTCGACGGGCTGTCGCTGCACCTGAATCCGGGCGATTTCGTGACCGTCATCGGCGGCAACGGCGCCGGCAAATCCACCATGCTCAACGCCGTTGCGGGCGTCTGGCCGGTGGACGACGGGCGCATCATCCTCGACGGCGTGGACGTGACCGCCATGCCGGAGTACCGCCGCGCGCAGTACATCGGCCGCGTGTTCCAGGACCCCATGATGGGCACGGCCGCGAACATGCAGATCGAGGAGAACCTCGCCCTCGCCGCGCGCCGCGGCAAGAAGCGCACGCTGCGCTGGGGCGTCACGAAGGCGGAGCGCGAGGAATATCATGAGAAGCTCAAGAGCTTCGGTCTCGGCCTGGAGGACCGCATGACGGCGAAGGTCGGCCTGCTCTCCGGCGGCCAGCGCCAGGCGCTGACGCTGCTCATGGCCTCCCTGCAGAAGCCGAAGCTGCTCTTGCTTGACGAGCACACCGCGGCGCTCGACCCCGCGACGGCGGCCAAGGTGCTCGAGCTCTCGGACCGCATCGTGCGCGAAAACCAGCTCACCGCCATGATGATCACCCACAACATGAAAGACGCCATCGTGCACGGCAACCGCCTGATCATGATGAACGAGGGACACATCATCCTTGACATTTCCGGTGAGGAGAAAAAGAAGCTCACGAAGCAGGACCTGCTTGAAAAGTTCGCCGAGGTGGCGGGCGCGCAGGTCGAGTCCGACGAAGTGCTCCTGAGCTGACATGCAGACATCCCGGCCCATCGGATGTTGAGAAAAGAGAAGCATCTCCGGCGCTGAAACGCACAGCGCCGGAGATTTTTCTTTTTCTGCCGCGCGTTTCCGCCCGCGCAGCAGTACCCACGAAAACCACCAAATAACGGGCGGAAAGTTTGTGCAGTTTTTTTGTCGGAAAATGCACACAAATGCCGAAATTTATGCTACCCTTTTCATGCGAAATTTTTTGTTTTTGCGGGTTTGTCGAGGGTTCAGGAGGATAGGGTCCGTGGTTTTCAGCAGCCTGTCGTTTTTGTTTTGCTTCTTTCCGGCATTTCTGCTGGTGTATTATCTGACACCGTCGCGCCCGGCCGGCGCGCGCAATGCCGTGCTGCTGGTGGGGAGCTGTGTGTTTTATATCATTGGGCTGGATGGTCAGTGGGCGTACTTTGCGCTGCTGGCCGCATCTGTGCTGGTCAACTACGGGCTGGGTCTTGCCATCACGCGCGACAAGCCGCGCGCAAAGCTGTGGCTCATCGTGGGCCTGTGCTACAATTTCCTGTGGCTGTTCCTATTTAAATATCTCAACTTCCTGCTCACCGGCGTCAACGGCGTGCTCGGCTGGGTGTCCGGCGGCAAGGCGGCCGTGCCGCTGCTGGGCTGGGCGCTGCCGGTCGGCATCAGCTTTTATACGTTTTCCGCCGGCGGCTATCTCATCGACGTTTACCGCGGCACCGTCGCGCCGGAGCGCTCGCTGCTTACGTTCGGCACATACCTGACCATGTTCCCGAAGCTCGTTTCCGGCCCGATCGCGAGCTATGCGCAGCTGCAGCCGGAGTTCGGCGCACGCGATGTGTCGCTGCGGCAGGCGGTCGACGGGCTGAAGCTGTTCGTGTTCGGCATGGCGCTCAAGATCCTGCTCGCCAACCAGCTCGGCGGCCTCTGGAGCGATGTGACCACGATCGGTTTTGAGAGCCTCTCGACGCCGCTGGCGTGGATGGCCGCGTTCGCGTACTCGTTCCAACTCTATTTTGACTTCTGGGGCTATTCGCTCATGGCCATCGGCATCGGCCGGATGCTTGGCTTCCACCTGCCGGAGAACTTCCGCTGTCCGTACCTCGCGCTGAGCATGACGGAGTTCTGGCGCCGGTGGCACATCACACTGGGCACGTGGTTCCGCGAGTATCTGTATTTCCCGCTCGGCGGCAGCCGCTGCAGCCGCAGGCGCATGATTTTTAACCTGCTGGTCGTCTGGGTCGCGACCGGGCTCTGGCACGGCGCGCACCTGAACTTCCTGCTCTGGGGCCTCGGCCTGTTTGGAATCCTCACGGTCGAAAAGCTCTGGCTCAAGAAATATCTCGACCGCTGGCCGGTGCTCGGGCACCTGTACATGCTCGTGCTCATTCCGCTGTCGTGGGCGGTGTTCTCCGTGTCGAACCTCGGGCAGCTCGGCGCGTATTTCGGCCGGCTGCTGCCGCTGTTTTCGCACGCGGCGGCCTACCCGCTCGATTTTCTCAAGTATGGTAAGACCTACGGGGTGTTCCTCGTGCTCGGCCTCGTGTGCTCGACGTCGCTGCCGGCGTATGTGTACCGCCGGCTCAAGGGCACGTGGGCAGGGGCGGTCATTCTGGCCGTGCTGTTCTGGCTGTGCCTGTTCTGCCTGAGCAAGGGCATGAACGACCCCTTTATGTACTTCCGATTCTAAGGAGCGCTGACGTATGAAACGCATCAAACCGCAACATTTCCTCATCCTGCTGCTGGTGGCCGCCATCGCGGCGGCGCCGTTTCTCATCCGCGGCCTGATCGACCGCAGCAGTGTCGGCAAGCAGCCGGCCGCGGCCGTCACGGCGGCGCCGGAGGAGACCGCCGAGCCGACGCCCACGCCGGAGCCGACGCCGCTTCAGTTCACGACCGTGGATGCCTCGTATTTTGACGACGCGCTTTTCATCGGCGACTCGCGCACCGTCGGCATCGCCGAATACGGCAGCCTGAAAAACGCGACGTATTTTGCCGACGTCGGCCTGAATGTCTACGTCGCACAGACGAAGGCCATCGCCGTGAAAAATGTCGGCACCGTCACGCTGCCGCAGCTGCTGAGTCAGAAGACGTTCGGCAAGGTCTACATCATGCTCGGTATCAACGAGCTCGGCAACGACCTCGACGACATCACGGCCAAGTTCTCCTCGCTCATCGACACCGTGCGCGCCGCGCAGCCGGACGCCATCATCTTCGTCGAGGCGAACCTGCACGTCGGCCCCTCGCGCTCGAGCACGGACGCAACGTTCAATAACCCCCGCATTGACAAGCTCAATGAAAAGCTCGCCGCCCTCGCCGACGGCAAGACGATCTTCTACATCGACATCAACGAGCTCTTCGACGACGAAAACGGCAATCTGCGTGCCGATGCCAGCGGCGACAGCACCCATGTCTACGCCAAGTATGACCTTGACTGGTGCGACTGGCTGTGCACGAAGGCGATCGTTCGCTGAAAAAAACAGGACAAAGGCCAGCCGGAAACCGCTTCCGGCTGGCCTTTGTCATGATAGATCTGGATACATCACTTATGTTTTCCGTTTTTTCTCCCTCGACGCGGTAGCGCGCATCAGCGCTTGAGGATGTACCACACAAACGCGCCGCAGGTAATGATCATACCGCCGCCAACTGCTGCAAAGATCATGTGACTGCCTCCTTTCCCCGATGTCCCGGCCGGGGTCCGGACGGAATCTGTGAAGATACTTCATTATAAGGAATCTATGCGCTAAGTTTCCGGAAAACAGCGGCCCAAACGCTGCGCAGCCGTTAAGAAGGCGGAAAAGAATGCGCCTGAGGCTGCAAAGACCGTCGCGTTTGGACAGACAATGTGCTATGCTGACAGTGGAGCCGGGACGGCTGTTCGGAAAGAAGGGTGCTTATGCAGAAAGCATGGAAGCGCATGCCGCAGTGGTTGCGCGATACGATCATGTTCATTTTCATCATGGGCTGCGCCGTCGGCGTGTGCGAGCTGCTGTCTGCCTGCTATGACGACAACAACCCGTTTGCCACCTCCGTGTTCATTCTGGCGGTGGTGCTCGTCTCGCGCTTTACCACAGGGTACTGGCCCGGCATTCTGGCGTCGGCCGTCGGTGTGGTGAGCGTGAACTATCTGTTTACTTACCCGTTTCACGAATTCAACATGTCGATCGACGGCTACCCGCTGACATTTGCGGTCATGCTGGTCGTGAGCATTCTCGTGAGCACGCTCACGACGCAGATCAAGCGGCAGGAGCAGCTGCGCTACGAGGCGGAACGGGACCGCATGCGCGCCAATCTCCTGCGCAGCGTGTCGCACGATATCCGCACGCCGCTGACGGCCATCATGGGCCTGAGCGCGACCGTGGAGGAAAACGAGGCGCTCACGGACGAGGGGCGCGGCATGGTCGAGGAGATCCACCAGAACGCGCAGTGGCTGCTGCACCTGTCGGAGAACATTCTGTCCGTTACGCGCTTTTGCGATGAAGGCGTCGTGATTGAGAAATCGGACGAGGTCGTCGAGGAGATCGTCGGCAGTGCGATCCGGCGCTTTCGCAAAAATTGCAAGACCGATATCCCCATCACGGTCTCGAAGCCGGAGGAGATCCTGCTCGTGCCGATGGACGCCACGCTCATCGAGCAGGTGCTGCTCAACCTGCTGGAGAACGTCGCCAAGCACAGCCCGTCGGCGACGGAGATCTTCATTGAGATCCGCAAAGATGCCCGCCGCATCTGGCTGACCGTGGCCGATAACGGCGACGGCATCCCGCCGCAGCTGCTCGGTGTGCTCTTTGACGGCTATCTGCCGCTCGGCGCGGTGGAGGCGTCCGACCGCAGCCGCCATATGGGCATCGGACTGAGCGTCTGCCGCGCGATCGTGCGCGCGCACGGCGGCGAGATTTATGCAAGAAACAAGATCGACGGCGGTGCGGAGTTCCGCTTCTGGCTGCCGGCGGAGGAGGAATCGAACACATGATCCGTGATAAAATCATCATCGTCGAGGACGATCCCGGCATCAGCAAGTACCTGCAGGCGGCGCTGCGCTCGCACGGATATGATATCCTGCTGGCGCCTGACGGTAAGACCGCGCTGGAGATGATCGCCTCGCACTGCCCGGATGTGCTGCTGCTGGATCTCGGCCTGCCGGATATGGACGGCAGCGAGATCATCCGCTCCGTGCGCACCTGGAGCCGGATGCCGATCATCATCATCTCGGCCCGCAGCGCGGAGATCGACAAGGCGGCCGCGCTCGATATGGGCGCAGACGATTACCTGACCAAGCCTTTCGGCACGGTGGAGCTGCTTGCGCGCATCCGCACGGCGCTGCGCCACACGCGCACCGACGGCACGAGCGACGGTCTGGCCATGACGGGGGAATACCGCGTCGGCGACCTGTGCATCGACTACAACAAGCACCGCGTCTTTCTCGCCGGCGAGGACACGCACCTGACGCCGAACGAGTACAAGATCGTGGCGCTGCTCGGCCGGCACGCCGGGCAGGTGCTCACCTACAAGTCCATGATGAAGGAGCTCTGGGGCCCCGGCGTCGGCGGGGACAACAAGCTTCTGCGCGTGCACATGGCGAACATCCGCCGCAAGATCGAGCCGAACCCGGTCGAGCCGCAGTATATCTTCACGGAGGTCGGCGTCGGCTACCGCATGGCCGACAGCCACTGAGTCCCTATCCAGAACAAAAAGCTCCCGGAGCACTGCTCCGGGAGCTTTTTTGCAGTTTGCTGCGGCTTAGTCCGCCGTGATCGTTACGGTGCGGGAGATGGACTTTGCCATGTCGTTGCCGCCGAAGATATAGGCGGTCTGGCGGTAGGTGCCGGCCTCGGTGGGCGCCTTGCTGCTGACATAGAGCTTGTGCGCGGCCGTGAAGCCGATGTAGCGGTAGTGCACGCCGTCCTGATTGTCGGCGGCGCTGTCACCGCGCATGAGCGTGGCATTGAGGGTGTCGGCCTTGAGCGCGCTGGCGGCATAGGTCGTCTCGCTGTTGTTCCAGCTCAGGCTCGCGCCGGAGATGTGCATCTTCACGACGAGCACGCCGGTGCCGACGCCGGGGTTGTAATTCGGGTTCGAGGCGATGGCCGTCACGAGGTACATGCCCGCGCGGTTCGGCGAACCGAAGGCCACGCGCGTGCTGTCAAACACGCTGGGCAGGCTGTTGAGCGTGTCGACCAGCTTCGTGAACGCAGTGATATCCACGCCGATGAGCTTCAGAAAATCGGCCGCGCCATCCAGCAGTTTTTGATTGTCCTTCAGGAATGCACGCAGTTCGCCGACGGTCGTGCCGTCCCGCAGCGCTTCGGTGAGTGTTTTGCCAAGAATGGGCTTGACGATCGGGTCGAGCATTTTCAGCGCGGTCTCGGATACCATACTCTCCGGGAGCTGCACGTAGACGATGCCGGACAGGCCGCTCGTCACGCCGCTGTAGACCTTGAAGATGCTGAAGGTGTCCTCCGGGTTCGTGGTCACATACTGCTGCGTGGTCAGGGTCTCACCGGCGGAGATGGCGGCCGCCTGCACCTTGACGCGCACATTGGCTTTGTCGACCGTGAGCGTGCCCTCGGCTGCGTCACAGCCGTGGTAGTCCGCCGTGGTCGGGAAGCTCGCGCGCACCTGCTGGTTTTCACCGGCGCCGATGCTCGACGCGGTGTAGGTGAGGAGCCCGACGTTCACACTGCCGCCCTCGATCGGGAACCAGAGTTCCGGGGAGAGTTTGTTCGTGTTTGTGTTCGGCAGGTAGCCTTTGGTCTTATATTCGATGACCATGCTCTCGGCCGCGGCTTCCTTGCTCACGGTGGTCTGCGACCAGTCGACGAGCTTGTCGAGGATCTGCGTGCGCATGGCGGCGGCATCCTTCGTGTAGGTGACGGACACGCCCTCCTTGAGCACGATCTTTGCGTCCGCGCGCGCGTCGGTCAGCGTCACGGTGACGATCGTGTCGGTGCCGCCCGCAGTGAGCTTCACCTGATAGGTGCCTACGCCGATGGCCGGGAATTCATACGGAAAAATTTTGACCTTTTCCCAGCCGCCCTCGAGCGGTACATAGGCGGTGATTTTCGATGAAATCTTCGCCTTGGCCTCATAGGTCACGGTCACGGACGCGGCGTCCGCATCGGGCAGCACGGTGGCGACGATGGCGGCGCGCAGCGCATCGAAGTCGATGGCGCCGTTCGCCGTGTAGGGGATGTTGACCTGATAGGTCTCGCCAGAAGTCTCCGGTGTGTCGGCCGGTTCCTCCGGCGTGTCAGCCGGGGTGGTGTCCGGGGTCTGCGCCGGCGTATCGGCCGGGGTATCCGTGTCCGCATCCACGGGCTGTGTCAGCTTCGTGAACGTGTAGACCTCCGTCGTGCCCTTCAGGCGCACGGCGTAGTCCTGCGCGGGAGACTGGCTGTCCAGCGCGGGATAGCTCACGCCGAGCACATCCAGCGCGGGGAAGCCCGCCTTTCCCGCCGTGAGCGCGGGGATGATGCCGGCGGTGGTGCCGGTCACGGGCACCCATTTGGTCGCGCCGCCGGACAGCGTGCTGGTCGCTTTGTACTCCCATTCCTGCGTACCGACATCGCTGTAGTTGCTCAGCAGCGTCTGGCTGAGCAGGTCATTGACGTCTGCGTCATCGGGGATGTAGGCCGCGCCGTCGTGCACGTCCGGCACGACGTCCGCGGCAAAGGCCGGGATCTGGAACGCGGCGAGCTGGCCGAATAGCAGTACGGCCAACAGGACCGCAAGGATCCGTGTTATGTTTTTGTGGGTTGTCATTGCAAAAAACCTCCTGTCTGTGGTCTTTGAGGACAGCCTGTATTATAGGACGTATTTCGACAAATTTCAACATTTCTGATAAAAATGTGACACATTATCTCACCTGTATAAAAAATCCTCGCCCGCAAGTGCGCGGACGAGGAAAATGCTTGGTATTTCAGGATTATTTGCCCAGTTCGGCGAGCATTTTGCTGCGGATGCCTTCGGTGAGGTCGGTCATTTTCGTGGCCTTGACGGTCTCGGCCGGGATGATCTCGCGGATGCGCACATACACGTGCGAGCGCCGCCAGGGGACGTTGTGCGCGATGCGCTCCGTGCCCTCGATCGTTGCGACGACGATGGGGACATTGGCCTTCTGCGCGATCTTGAGTGAGCCGGCGTGCCAGGGCAGCAGCTCGCCGCTTTTGCTGCGCGTGCCCTCGGGATAGATGGCAAACGAGCACTCATGCGCGCGGATGAGGTCAGCCGCGGCATTGATCGTGGTCAGGGCGTTGCGCGCGTTCTCGCGGTCGATCGGCAGGAAGCAGCACCGGCGCACGAACGGGCCGATGACGAACTTGCGCATGTTCGACGGCTTGGACACGAACGCCAGCCGCCAGCGCCGCAGCACCCACCACTGCACCATGGGGTCAAAGTTCGAGCGGTGGTTGCTCACAAACAGATATTCCGTGTCCGTCGGCACCTTTTCGAGGCCCTCCACGTGGATCTTCACGCGGCAGAGCGCGAGGATCCAGCCGTCGAGCGCCATGGTCAGCGCGTGATAAAACGGGCTGATGTGCGTATACATTTTGTTCGGCCCCGCAAACCACGTGCAGATAAACATCAGCAGCACGTACACGAGGTTCGCTGCCGCAAAGCAGCCGATCAGGATCGGCAGCAGCCACCAGTAGCTCAGCGCGGGGGATAAAAAATAAATCCACGCTGTGCTGAGCACGGCGGGAATGAGCAGCAGATAATAAAGCACGAACGGACACCTTCAAGCATATTAAATATTAAAATATTGCCAATAGTCATTGACGATAAACTTCCAAATACATTATAATTGCATCGGAATACCGTGTCAATGAACGAGATGTAAACTTGCACGGATTCCGAAAACATTCCGATTGGAGATAGGATGGGATAAGATGATCGTATTAAAATGGGTGTTTCCGGTGTTCCTGGCGGTGCTCGCCATCGTGCACCTCATCAGCTGCTGGCGCGGCGATGACGACCTGCGCAAGCCGACCAAGGTCGCGCTGATGCCGGTCGTCGCGCTGACCTACCTCGCCTTTTCCTGCACGCCGTCGCTTTGGGTGGTCGCCGGCCTGCTGTTTGGCTGCCTGGGCGATCTGTTTCTGCTCTGGCCGCTCAAGAAAAAGTTCTTTGTCCTCGGCACGTCCTCGTTCTTCCTGGGTCACGTGTGCTACCTGATTTTTATCTACACGCACTATGTCATTCGCGTCGGCTGGGTCTGGATCGTCGTGATCAGCGCGGTCTACGCCGCCGGTGCCGCGTTTGTGTACGCCAACAGCCGCAGAAACATTCCGCGCGCGCTGCGTCCGCTGTCGCTGGCATATATGCTCATGCTCTGCGTGCTGAGCGTGAGCCTCATCCTGCCGCTGCTGACGGCGTTCTGGTGGGGCAAGCTCGTGGCGTTTTTCGGCGCGACGTTCTTCCTCGCGTCCGACGGCGCGCTGTGCGACATGCTCTTTGTCAAGAAGGCCGAGCCCACGAAGCAGAACTTCGTCATCATGCTCACGTACATCCTCGCGCAGACGCTGCTGGCCGTCGGTTTCGCAGCCTGCCCATAATCACCTGAAAAGCTAGATACTTCAAGGGTAACGGGGCACTCCGATACGGAGTGTCCCGTTTTTTGTACAGTGATGGGAAAATCTTAAAAATTTTGTTATTTTCTCTTTACACCGGGCGGAAAATGCAATACAATGCGTGCATCTACAGGAGGTCTCGGGGGGGAAAAAGAGAACATGACGAAAGAGAAGGAAACGGAAAACAGATCGGAACGAGAACAGTTTCTGGACCGGATGCTCAAGGAGATCCTCAGCGGACAGCGCAAGCCGGGCGACCGGCTGCCGACGGAGAGTGAACTGGCCGAGCAGTACGGTCTGCGCAAGACGAACGTGCATCTCGGTCTGCAGGAGCTGGAGCGGCTGGGTTTTTTGCGGGTCGTGCCCCGGCACGCGACCTATGTCGCGCCCTACTGGGAGCGGGCGAATCTGGAGACGCTGGCCGCCATCATGACGCACGGCGGCAAGCCGAAGCCGGAACTGGTGGATGCGTTTCTGGAGCTGCGCGAAATGGTCGCGCTCGGCTGGTTCCGCTGGATGGGCCGCAACCCCAAAACGGAGCAGATGCGGCACCTGTACGGGCTGCTCGAGCGGATGGAGGCCATCGCCTACGCACCGGACGGCGAGAAGGACAAGCCGGAATTTCTGGACCTGGTCAATCAGTTTCTGGTGTGCATGTTTGCCGAGTCGGACAACATGATCTTCCGCGTCCTGCTGCGCTCGTCGCGCGAGCTTGCGCACGTGACGTATTACATCGTGGCGTACACGCTGGACATGCGCGAGCTGTGCAGGACGTACCGCACGGTGCTCGACGGGCTGACAAGCGGGCACGCATCGGAGGCGATCGACTACTGGTGCGGCTGGAGCGACAAGGTCACGGTGCAGTACCGCGAGGCCCTGCTGCGGCTCGAAAGTGAATAAGCAATGCCATACCCCGGCGGGACGAAGAACCCCGCCGGGGTATGGCGCTATTTGTGAACTTTTCGCGCCGCGGTTGCGCTCGGCACGCGCTTGTGTTAAAATCAGGGAAAGAAAACCGGAAGGAGTGAGCCCATGAAGCTGACATTTATCCGCGCCGACCACGAGGTGACCGGCAGCTGCACTCTGCTTGAGATCGGCGGGCACTACGGCCTGATCGACTGCGGCATGGAGCAGGGGCGGGACCTGTTTGAGAACATCACCATCCCCGTCCCGGCGGCGCAGATCGAGTTTGTGCTCGTCACGCACGCGCACATGGACCACACCGGCCACCTGCCGCTGCTGTATAAGCAGGGCTTCCGTGGCACGGTCTACGCCACGGAGGCGACATGCGACCTGTGCGGCATCATGCTGCGCGACGCGGCGCACATCCAGATGTCCGAGGCCGAGTGGAAGGGGCGCAAGGCCGCCCGCGCCGGCCAGCCGGCACCCGAGCCGCTGTATACGCTCGAGGACGTGGAGGGCGTGCTGCGCCTGCTGCGCCCGTGCGGCTACGGCAAGCGCATCCAGGTCGGTGAGAACATCATCATCCGCTTCACGGATGTCGGCCACCTGCTCGGCAGCGCGTGCATCGAGGCGTGGCTCACCGAGGGCGGCGCGGAAAAGAAGATCGTCTTTTCCGGCGACATCGGCAACACCGACCAGCCCATCATCCGCGACCCGCAGACCGTCTCGGGCGCGGACTACGTGCTCATCGAGTCGACCTACGGCGACCGCAGTCACGGCCCGCGCGTGGATTATCTGGCCGCGCTCGCGGACTGCATCCAGCGCACGCTCGACCGCGGCGGCAACGTCGTCATCCCGTCGTTCGCCGTCGGCCGCACGCAGGAGCTGCTGTATTTCATCCGCCAGATCAAGGACGCCGGCATGGTGCACGGCCACCCGCACTTCCCCGTGTATGTGGACAGCCCGCTCGCCAACGAGGCCACGCGCGTTTTCCTGCAGACGGACACGAGCTTTCTTGACGACGAGGCCTGCGCGCTCATCCGCAGCGGCGTCAATCCGCTGTATTTTGACGACCTGCACACCGCCGTCACGAAAGAGGACTCCATGGCGCTCAACATCGACAAGACGCCCAAGGTCATCCTCTCCTCGAGCGGCATGTGTGACGCCGGCCGCATCCGGCACCATCTGAAGTATAACCTCTGGCGGCCGGAGTGCACGGTGCTGTTTGTGGGCTATCAGGCGGTCGGCACGCTCGGCCGCAAGCTGCACGACGGCGCCGAGAGCGTGAAGATCTTCGGCGACGAGATCGCCGTGCACGCGGAGATCACCGTTCTGCCAGGCGTGAGCGGCCATGCGGATAAGCAGGGGCTGCTGGATTGGATCAACGCCATGGAGCAAAAGCCTGCGCACGTGTTCGTCAACCACGGTGACGACGATGCCTGCACGGCGTTCGCCGCCTGCCTGCGCGATGAGTACGGCTATGACGCGGACGCGCCCTACAGCGGCAGCGAGTTTGACCTCACCGCGGGGGCCTATACGTATGTAGCCCCGCCGCGGCCCATCCATCATGACGAGGCGCGGCAGGCGGCCGCTGCCGGCAAGCGCCGCGAGAGCCCGGCCTACGCGCGGCTGCAGCGCGCGCTCGGTGAGCTCACGGCCCTTGTGCGCCGCTGCGCCGGCTGCCCGAACAAGGGGCTGAACGCTTTCGCCGAGGAGCTCGAGCGGCTCACCGCCCGCTGGCGCGACCGCCTCGCCCCGTGAGCATGCAATCCATATAGACCAGACATGTAGCGACCGCCCTGCCGGACACCTGGCAGGGCGGTTTTGCACTTAAATTTTCCCGCGCGCCCGGCCGACCAGATACATCCCGACCGTTCCGATGCCCAGCAGGACGATGTTCACGATCGGCACGATGTTTGTCTGCAGCGCGTCGGTCTCAAACGCGTTCTGCGCCAGAAACAGCGCGCCCGCCCCGGCTGCCGCTGCGCACAGGAGCACGAGCGCGGGCGGGTTCTTCTGCGCGAACAGCCGCCCGTCGTGCGTTCCCGCCGCGCGCAGACAGTTGACCGCCAGCGTCAGCAGCATCGACACGAGCACAAAGTCCGGCAGCACCCACAGCCCGATCACGAGCGCGCCGAAGCGCTCGACCGCGTGAAACAGGCTCACGTTGCGCAGCATGGTGAAAAACGGGTGGTTGAGCTTGGCCGTCAGCTCCGCGCCGAGAATGTCGATCGTGAACGCGCTCAGCAGCGTCACGAGCACGCAGATGCGCACGCACCACCACACGGCCGCGCGTCCCCGCCCGGGGGCGGGCGGCGTGAACGCGCCGAAAAACAGCACCGCCGCCCCGATGCCGAACACCGTCAGCCCGCTGCGCGCAACGCCGGGGAGCTCCTGCGCCGTTACGGGCAGCAGATTTTTCACGTCCAGCCCCGGTACCGCGAACACCAGCACCAGCGCCAGCACGAGCATCAGCAGCGGCAGAAAGATCTCCGAGGCGCGAAAGAGCGCCTTCGTGTGCCCGAGCGCGCCGCAGACCGCCATGGCCAAGATCGTCACCACGAACGGCCACGGCCGGCTCAGCGGGAACACTGTCTCGATGAACCGCTCTGCCCCGATGCGCAGCGCAAACGCGCTGTAGAGCAGAAACCACAGCGCGTAGACGCCCAGCAGCACGCGCCCCGCGACCGGGCCGAGTGCGCGCAGCGTGATCTCGCCGATGCCCTCGCCCGGCCGCCCGCGGTGCAGAATGCCCTCAAGCATCCACGCGAACAGCAGCAGCGGCACCAGTGCCGCCAGCGCACACAGCCAGCCGCCGCAGCCGGCCTCTGCGGTCGTCTTGCGCGGCACGAGGTGCAGCAGCGGAGAGAGCAGCACCATCGTGCACAGCGCGTAGTACTGCCGCCGCGTGAGTTGAAGTCCCGTCATGTTCCGCCTCCCGATGTGTCGATGCCGTCGCGCAGGTCAAACGTCCGCCCCACGTCGGCACTGACCGTCACGCGCACCGGCACGCTCTGCCACACGGCCGGCCAGTCGTCGCGGATGGCAGCCCATCTGCGCCCGCCGCCGATGGCGAGCGCCTGCCCCACGCCGAGAAAGTCCGCGCCCAGCGCCTGCGACGCGGCGATCACGTCCTCCGCCCAGCCGGTCACGAGGGCGACGAGTGCCGCGTTGAGCTCGTCCTGATATTCCCGCACCGTGATCCGGCGCGGCACGCGCAGTTCGGCGATGCCCGCGCGCAGCTTCAGCGTCACATCCACGCGCGCGAGCGTGCCGTCGTCGTCCCACACCGGGCGAAAGTCCGTCTTGCACGAGTCGAGCGTGAGCATGACGGTGCTGCCGTCACGGTCCGTGACGGCGAGGTCGCCGTGCCCGGCCACGCCGAGGAGCATGCTGGCCCCGCGCGCCGTCTCCGGCTCGATGCTGCCGACATAGTCCCCGTCGCGAAAGATCGCATACCCCGCCGGAGCGAGCGCCAGCTTGCCGCCCTCGCTCTCCGGCGTGCGCACGCACGCCACGGCACCCACCACGGCGCAGCCGCTGCCCGCGAGCGCGCGGGCGATGTCTGTGCAGGAGTAGGCGTGGCTCGTGCCGTCGAGCGTGATGTCCTTTTCCAGCGCGGCGAGCGCTTCCGTCACGTCGGCCTTGTCGTCGCCCGTCTCCATGACCGCCTGCTGCGCCGTGCCGCCGCGCACGATGAACAGCGGCGCGCTCAGGCGCATGTCCGGGTCGCGCGCGATGAAGTCCAGCAGCGGCGTGAGCCCGCCCGCGGCGGCTGCCTCCTCGCCGAGGAGCAGATAGCTCGTCTGCGCGTAAAACAGCCCCGCGCTCGGCGTGCGGTCCTGCAGCTGGTCGAGCGCTGCGAGCATCGACACGCCGGACTGCGTCATGCGCTTCGGCGCCTCGTTCTCGCACGCCTTGCCCGTCGCCGCACTCAGGCACACGCCCTCCGGCGCGCGGTCTACGCCGATCGTCTGGATCAGCTCCAGATCCTCGACCGCGCGGTAATTGCTCGAGATCGCGCCGGTGCTGCACCCGCTGCACAGCATGCCCGCTGCCAGCAGCAGCGCCAGCGCCCGTCTGTGCCGCATGGACCATCCCTCCTTATATTATATGGTGTGCCCTATCTCTGCCGCCGGCGGTTTGGGCTGCCGTATTCCGGCGGGCGGAATTTTTCGTCCGGCTGCGGCCGGCGCAGCAGCGTGCGGAAGATCGCCGGCCGTTCGCTGTCCACGAACGGGGCCATATACGCCACGCCGTCGCTGTCGATCGTGCACAGATACCAGATCGCGAGCCCCAGCAGCGCCAGAATACCGAACAATCCCGCCAGCGCCGCCGCCAGCACCAGCCACAGCCGCAGCAGACGCACGGCGTTGCTCAGTTCCTGATTCGGCAGCGTGTAGCCCGCGATGCCCGCCAGCGCTACGACGATGATCGCCACCGGGCTGACCACCTTCGCGTCCACGGCTGACTGGCCAACGAGCAGCGCCCCGATGATCGACACCGTCTGGCCGATCGAGTTCGGCAGCCGCAGCCCGGCCTCCTGCAGCAGCTCGAAGGCGATGAGCATGAACAAAATGATCGTCGGCACCGAAAACGGCACCTGCTGCTTGGCCTGAATGACTGACAGCAGCAGCTTCGCCGGGACCATCTCCTGGTGGTACATCGCCACGGCCACATACAGCGCCGGGAACGTCAGTGAGATCGCCAGCGCAAAGTACCGCAGCACGATCAGCGCCGAGGCCAGCAGGTAGTGGTGTGATTCGTCCTCCGGCGCGTGCATCAGCAGCTGGAACGTCGTCGGCAGCAGGTAGCCCATCGGCAGCCCGTCCACCAGCAGCCCCACGCAGCCGTCGAGCAGCGCACCGGCGAATTTGTCCGGGCGCTCCGTCTGGCCCAGCTGCGGCAGCAGCGCCCGCGGCCGCTGCGTCAGATACGGCTCCAGATCGCCGCGGCCGAGCAGCGCCTGCTCGTCGATGGTGTCGAGCTTGTCGAGGATGCGCTGCACGCGCGCCGGGTCGGCAATGCCGTCCACATACAGCACCGCAACCGTCGTCTCCGACTGCCGGCCGACGACCGTCTGCTGCAGCTTCAGCGCCGGGGTGTGCAGCTTGCGCCGCACGAGCGAGGTGTTGATGCGCAGCGTCTCGACGAAGGCGTCCTTGGAGCCGCTGACGGATTTTTCGATCGTCGGCTCCGACACCGCGCGCACATTCGACGTGCGCACCTCGAACGTGACGGCCTTGCGCTGCGCGTCGAACACGAGCGCCACCGAGCCGTTGGTCAGGTCGCCGACCACATCGTCCATCTCCGCGCGCGTGCGCGTCGAGCAGCTGTAGACCGCGCCCTGTTCGATCCGGTGCACGGCCTCGCGCGTGGAGGTAATGTCCGCCAGGCGGCCGCCCTCCGTCAGCGGGCGCAGCACGTCCGTGGACACGTCGCCCGCAGAGACTACGCCGTCGAGCCAGCAGACGGTCACCGTCAGACGGCTCTCGAGGCCGATGCGCACCGTCCGCGTCTCAAAATCATCGCAGTCGGAAAATATTTTTTTCAGCTCGCCCGCCGTGACCGGCACGTCATACTGCGGCTGCGGGCGCGGGTGCGGCCCGTCATTGGAGCCGCTGTGAAAGAAGTCGGTTTGCATATTGCGTAGTATAACCGGAAAAAACCACAATATTTAGTGCCCGAAAATGGGGCGAAAAATTTTTTGCGAAAATGTGAAAAAAGTTGTTGACAGCCGTCGATTTGGGTGGTATATTAGCAAAGCGCTCGCGGGGAACGCCAAGAACAAAACAAACTTCCGAAAGAAAGTTGAAAAAAGTTCTTGACAAAGCGAACTGCGTGTGGTAGTATAAACAAGCTGTCGCCGAGAGGCGCAGCGGCGTGTACCTTGTAAATTAAACAATGTAAGAACACAAAACTTGATAAGTTTTGTAGCTTATGCAAAATAAGCACCAGAAAAGGGTTCTTAACATCGGAAACGATGTAAAACAATTCTTTTGAGAGCTAGATAGCGATCTAAGATTTTGATTGTATCCGTTTTTAAATTATTAGAGACGGTTATGATATGATTTATAGAGAGTTTGATCCTGGCTCAGGATGAACGCTGGCGGCGTGCCTAACACATGCAAGTCGAACGGAGTCGTTTTGGAAATCTCTTCGGAGATGGAATTCTCGACTTAGTGGCGGACGGGTGAGTAACGCGTGAGCAATCTGCCTTTAAGAGGGGGATAACAGTCGGAAACGGCTGCTAATACCGCATAAAGCATCAAATTCGCATGTTTTTGATGCCAAAGGAGCAATCCGCTTTTAGATGAGCTCGCGTCTGATTAGCTAGTTGGCGGGGTAACGGCCCACCAAGGCGACGATCAGTAGCCGGACTGAGAGGTTGAACGGCCACATTGGGACTGAGACACGGCCCAGACT
>OIBQ01000172.1_pt1 | contig 27258 bp, 17 predicted proteins | sample 1581051 | NCBI WGS metagenome assembly OIBQ01 (sample SAMEA3882511, study PRJEB24775) | human gut metagenome | biome: human-associated habitat; feature: intestine environment; material: feces | place: Netherlands | collected 2009/2010
TTTTCCGTAGGATGGGTCGTATCCGGCTTTTTCAAATGCTGCGGAAAGTTCTTCCGCCATCTGTTCCATAAGTTTCTTCATTCTTTCCTAACTCCTCAGATTGTTTTATTCTACTACCACTTTTCTTGAACATGCAACTGCAATAGCACCATGTCCGATATGGCATGCAACACTTAATGATAACGGATTCTGCACAATCTCAATTCCAGGGAATACTTCGGCAATTTCTTTCTTAAATTCCTCTGCTTCCTCCTGATTTCCTGTATAAGCAGACTGCAGGCACATTTCGCCACGTTTTACGTATTCTGCGAAGCGGTTCTCCAAGTCATTCTGCATAGCCTTGAGCATGACACGTTTTGCCTGCTTCTTGCCTCTTGTTTTGGAATATGCATCATATACTCTACTAAGATAGTATCTGGTGTTTTACACGCATTTTTTCTTTTATATAATACTGTTGCACTCACAGCTACTCCAATCAAAGTAATTGTTAACATTAACACTATAATGCCCAACATTTTTCTATATCTTTGTATTCTTTTGGTTCTATGTTTTGCCTTCATCGTTACCTCCATTTCTTATTCGTATCAATGTACTACGCTTATATATTACAAGTGTAAGATTTTGAAGCAAAAAAATTTACTCCCTTTCGTTATAAATATTACACCCGTAATATTTATCAGTCAAGTTCTTATTCAAAAAGACAGAACACAGCCACCAAAAGCCATGTTCTGCCTTACGTTTGATGTTACTCTGCCGCTACAAACTCCATCTTCATAAATTCATGATCCGTCAATTCCTTTAATTTTGCAAGGACACATAATGACAATTCAACCATCTCATCATCCTCCAGATGTTTCAGTGTCTTATTGATACCATTTATGACATTTTTTCTGCCTCCCACATCTGAATCTATACCTTCTTCCATAAAAATACTGATTAAATTACTCTCTTCTACGGTAAATCTCTTATTCATCACTTACATCTCCCTCTGACTTTTCTTTTCATTTTCTTGAACATCATGTTCTTTCGATTGCCCTTCTACCTGTGATTTTTTCTCCGCAAGACGGGATTTTAAGGAAAGCCTTACCGTAGGCTTCTCCTCCATTCTCTTATTTTCTTCCCTTTGGGCTTTCTCCCCAACACCATTATTCAGCACATTATCAATCATATTATAATTCTGTTCTTCTGCCTCCTCAATCTTGGCAAGCGGCTTATACTCTGTCAGTTTTTCCAGAAGCTCCGTTGCTCGTTTTATTTCCTCTGGTACAGCTCCCTCCGAAATAATGTCTGCAAGCCACGTTGTTAAATGTCCGGTATCGCCCTGTTTTATGGATTCTGCAAGCTCTGATACATTCTCGGTCATATTTCTTGTACTATCGTGATACAGTACAGTATCATAATCGTAGGAAAGTCGGTCAAGTTCTACTGCAAGCTGTTCCTCTTGTGGCAAGTCCGGCATACGCAGTTCCCACACTCTTGCTTCCATTTCTTCACTCATCACGCCATCTATCTCCATATCGGGCAATTTAGCCACCAGTTCCGTAATGACTTCCATTGCCTGCGGATTGTTTTTAATATCAGGAACATAGTCCAAAACCCCAAGGTCAATCCTCTTTCCAGATAAAACATCAATCTCGTAATCCTCGAAGGGTTCCGCCCCTCTCCCTAGGATATTGATTCCGATTGCCGGAATACCATTCATCCGCTCTGAAGGTATCTGCTTCCAGATTGCTATAGCTTCATCCACCGTAGGAATATTCTCATAACACTCACCAAGATTATGAAATTCTCCACATTCCGAAACAGTTAAAGTTACTTCTGCGCTCTCCTTTTCCTGCTCTCTTACCTGTCTGACGCCCTCCAAATATTCTTCCATCTGTGGCAGATAGGATTCCAGCGTACCTGTTCGTTGGGCTGTAATTGGATTGATGTCAACTTTTACTTCTCCGATATGAAGTCCATCCTCATTAAAGGCATTAAATAAATCGTCCTCCCGTTCCGCTGTGGAAAGTTCCACCACCACATCAAGGTCAGAACCTTCATGCTCTAATCCCCTGCATCTGCTTCCTGTTACAGCAACATCCACGATTGTTGCATTAATATCATACTCTTCAATCTTCGCCTGCACATGGCATTTCACAGTTTCCTCGATTTCTTCCGGATTCATTTCACTAATATCGTGGAATAATTCCCCGGTCTTTGCCTTAAAATCTGCCACCACACTGCTTGGTGTACTCTCCGGAATAATACGATTTGCTTCCTCTGCTTTTTCCATCAGTCCATCATAATCCATCGGTATCAGTTCATCTTCTCTTTGGATATTTCCTTTTGCACCATTGTAATCCGGCTGTGACTTCAAATCCTCTAAAATATCATGCAAGGCTTCCCTTATCGTCACATCAGGATTATCATAAATTCCTCCGTCAATCTCCTTATAATCAGCTCCCATAATGGAATAATCATAACCGCCATCCACTTCCTGAATGCTGATAAAACGGTCTGCAATAGAAAATGCCAGTTCTGTTTCCTGTTCACTTTCCAAAGTTTTTTTCATTTCCGCAAGCACCTGTTCTGTTTCATCGCCAAGATCAATGATTTCATCTCCATCTATTTCCGGTTCTGTCTTTTGGACATTGTGTCCAGAAGTGTCCTGCATTTCTTCCTTTTCCGGTGTCTGCTCCCGTAAAAAATCCGGTATTTCCGTATATCCAAAAGAATCCACAAAATGAGCCGTATTCTGTCCGTTCTGATGAAGCACCACTATATCGCTGACAGATAGCGAATGTCCTCTGAAATCTTCTGGGTGGTCAAGGTTGAATTTTTCAAAGATTGCCTCTAAAGTTGCCCCCTGCGTCTCTTTTTGCAGTTCAGATAATTCGCCCACATATAAAAGTGTATAATTCTCTGGTTTAATTGCATCAAAATTATCTTTTGTAATGCCCATACGCTTTAAGGATTCCGTCCCCTCAAAACGTAAGGAATCTAATTCCGGATTAGGCTTTAATTGATAAATTCCATATTTATCAGTACTAGCATATAGGAGCTGCTCTTTTCTTGCCATTTCAGGTGTAATAACAGATCCGTCCTCATAGTTAATAGATTCCACCCATGTGATACCTAATTCTTTTTCTATTTCAAATTCCAAATCAGTTCCATAAAAAGCATTATGAATTTCTGCCACATCAGTATCTGAAATAGGCTCTGAGGTCTTGAATACCGCAGTTCTATCCCCACCCATTTCTTCTATATCGACAGCCACAACTGGATACGGGTATGTATATTCTCGCTCCTGTTCGTCCATTAAGATAAGTGTAATCTTAGTCTGCTGTTTCAATGCTTTATTCCATGTTTCCTTTTCAACCCCAAAGATACCTTCATGCTCTTCTATACGCTCCCTGCTTTCTGCCAATGATTCCGCACCGTCAGTATGAAGCAAATATACAGGCAAATCATGTTCAAATAATTCCAATGCTTTCTCTTGTGTTAATGGCAGCATTTCATTCCATTGATAGCCATATTCCCTCATTTCCGACAAACCAATCATCGGATCAGGCAGGGCATCAATCTCCGCCTTTGCATCAATTATGGTCAATGCCACATCCTGTTGGGCATACTGCTCCCTATATGCCAGTTTCTCTGCAAGTTCCCTTGTTTTATTCATATCATCAAGTTTATAGGCATAATTTACAATCAGATTTCGCTCCTCAGACGTGAAAATATTTTTTTCTGCTTCCAACTGATTGATAAGTTGTTCTGCCTGCCCCATGACAGATAAATTGGTATCAATGGGGTGTTCCATTCTTTCCTTTACATCAATAAGCTCGTCTGTATCCATGTTATAGCGGACATCAATATGATATTCCTCCGCTTCTTCCGTCTGCTCGTCAGCAAGTTCGGTAGTCCATGCTCCTTTGCTTTCAAGATAAGATGATATATTCGATTTATCCTCTTCATTCATGGTAGAAAGAGCGGATATAAGTTCTGCACTGTCCATTCCACGGACACTGACAAGATTGTATTCTGAAAAATCCTCGTTATGTACCAGCAGAATGCTTTCCTTTCCATGTTCCTGCTCCATCTCCCGGTTAAGCTGAAGCTCCTGCATTGCCCCCTCAATGCCTGTAATCAGTTCTGAAGCTGTCTTTCGGATTGTATCAAGGGAAGATTTCAGCTCTTTCATATTCCTGCCGCTGCTCCAGCCTGCGATATATCCAAAGGAATAATCGGATGTATCTATACCGAAATGCTGGCACACTGTAAAAGCCACACTCTCCGCTTCCACTTCCTTTGTATTCCTGTCCTTTACCGGAATATCCATGCTCTGATTAACTTCTTTATCATGCAGCCTGGAATGAGCCACCTCATGCACCATTGTTTTCAAAGTCTGGCTTTCGCTCATATTTTCCTGAACAGCAATCCGTTTTTCTGCTGTACTGAAATACCCTTTGGAATCGCCGGGAATATCTTCAAATGCAATCGGAACAGGAGAAATATTCATAAGCGCCTGGACAAAATCCTCATATCCCTCCACCGTAGATAACAGCTCATTCACTTCCAGTTCCGGAATAGGCTTGCCATCCGTCTGCGATACATCAAAAACAGATACCGCACGAAAGGCAGGAATGGTAACCTCTGTTTCCTCTTTCTGCGGCATACCGTTTTCATCAAACATCATTTCTCCCGTTACAGGGTCTAACTTATCACGTTCCTCTTTGATTTTATAAGGAGCTGGTGCAAGAATACGGATTGCCTTTTCTCCTTTATTGACGTGCCGCTCAAAGTTCTTCTGCCACGCCTGATAACCTGCCACCAGCGTAGCTTCCGGCTTCTGCATGGCAATCAGCAGCGTATTATTAAAACTGTAATTATGAAATTTTGACATGGTACTGAGATAGCTTTTATATTTTTCACTCTCAAAAAGCTCTTTCAAACCAGCTTCCAGCTTATCCGTAATCTCTTTGACTTTTTGCTTTTCACTCATGTAAACGGTATTTTTATCTTCCATAATTCGATTGTCCTTTCTTTTTTCCACGCAAAAAAGACAACCATCTCTGATTGTCTTTTTCGATATGCCTATTCAATTTGCATCTTTTTTAGATTGCTTTTTTATTACTCTTCTTTCTTTTCTGTATCCTTCTCTAAAATATTGTTCACTAATTTTTGGAGTTCATTGCGATTTGGCAGATACAATTCATATTTTGAAACAAATAAATTGCTGTCCATACCGTAAGTTGCATATTCTACAAGCAGTTCATCTTTGTTATGACTCAGGATAATGCCAATCGGTGGGTTATCATCTGCCATATTTTCTTCTTTTGCGAAATACCCCATATACATATTCATCTGACCGATGTCTATATGCTGGACGGAATTTTTCTTTAAATCAATCAGCACAAAGCATTTCAAAATTCTGTGGTAAAATACCAAGTCCACATGGTAATGAATATTGTTTACAGTTAAGGGATACTGCCTGCCCACAAAGGTAAATCCTTTTCCTAATTCCAACAAGAATTTTTGGAGATTATCTATTATTTTCTGCTCCAAGTCTTCCTCACTATAACGCTCTTTCTCCGGAAGTCCCAAAAATTCTAATGTGTAAGTATCCTTGATAACATCCTCTGGCTTGTCATAAGTAATTCCCTCTCTGGCAAGTGCCAGAATTCCTTCTTTATCTCTGCTTGTAGCTAATCTAAGAAACAAAGCGGAATCCATCTGTCGCCTGAGTGTTCTTACATCCCACTTTTCCTTATAACATTCTTTTTCGTAAAAACTTCTTTCTAATTCATCATCAATCTTTATCAGCTCACAAATATGCGACCATGTCAATTTGTCAGACACCGTCTGACAATTCTCATAACAAAGATAAAACTTCCGCATATTGTTGAGGTTTGGGCGGCTGTATCCTCGTCCCAATCGCAAAGTTAATTGATGCGAGAGTGTTGTTAATAATTTTGAACCGTATGCTGCTTTAACATTTCCATCCTGCTCAAACTCAACAATATATTTTCCGATTTTCCAATACGTCTCTGTAATTACACTGTTTACTTTTTCAGCTATCTCTTTTTTGGCATTTGAAACTGCTGTTTCAATCTCATCCACCAATGGCTGAAGCATATTTGTCTGCTCTAAATCATTCATAATATATCCTTTCCGAATTTGTCAGACAGTGTCTGACAAATTCAATTTCCATTTTTATGTATTACGTTGTCTCCATTTCTCTTTAGCTTTTTCCAAATCGCTCTATCACTATATTTCCCTTGAACTAATATTATATTTCATATTTGCATAAAAAGAAATATAATAATTACAAATACTCCTCCTTCCCCTTATCTCTTTGCACGGAATTTTCTATATTATTCCCCGCAGCCTTTACTTTCATAGTCTCAAGCTTTTCTTTCAAGGATACCCTCTGTGCCGGCTTATCCGCCATCGCTGCTGTGAGCCTCATTCCCTGCGGATTTCCATTCTCCACAGCATAATTATGTCGGGTATTTTCTATGGGATACGGTTTTCTGGTATCTGCCACCTGCTCAGTACCCAGTTCCGATTTATCATCTTCCATACCTATTCCGTCATCTCCCTTTTCGTCCATATTGAGCAGGGCATTTAAGGCAGAAAGGCGGTCTAACTTCTCTGAAAGCTCTGCTTCCTGTGCAAATGGCTTTGTAACCTCTACCTTCGCTGTTTCAAGCTGACGCTCCACATTCTCCAGCTTTGTGGATGCTTCTGCCAGTTCCTTTGTCATGGCTTCCAACGCATGGTTGATACGGGAAATGTTACCCAGCGGGTCAACACCAATCTCCAGATTATGACTGAGCTGTCCTTTGATGTTCATAACGAATTTATGGTTAAAGGAATCAAAGGACACCGCCATTTTAAAGCCTGCATACTCTCCAATGACTGCCGGAGCATTAACGCTCTTGATTTCTTTGCACATCTCCACAAGTGCAGTTCCGGCTTCTTTTTTATCCGTATAGACCTTATTCCCGACCCTCATAGAGAAAAACTCCTTATCTGCTGGGAGATTGGTTTTTGCAGTCTGAATATCTGCCTGCAAGCCACTGATACGCTCCTTCAGAATGGTTATCTGCTGTGGATAATGCTTTGCAATGTTGTCCTCCAGACGGTATTTCTGACTGGTGTGGTTGGCTTTCATCAGTTTCAGCTTGCTGACCTGAATATCCAAATCCATCTTTTCTTTTATATAGGGATTCCCCGTTGCCAGAGCCTTAACCTCTGCATAAGAAAGTGCTGCTTCGTCCACATCCTCACAACTTCGCACCGGAGATTTGCTTGTCATAATCTGACCGATAAATTTCTGCTTATTCTCGATAAGCTGCCATGAGTAGCTGTCAAATGTTCCCTCTGTCACATACCGGAAAATCTTAACCTTTGGATTCCTGTTGCCCTGCCGCAAAATACGCCCCTCCTGCTGTTCAATATCAGACGGACGCCACGGTACATCGAGGTGGTGCAGAGCAATCAGTCTGTCCTGCACGTTTGTCCCGGCTCCCATTTTTGCAGTAGAACCCAATAAAAAACGAACCTGTCCGCTTCTTACCTTACTGAACAGCTCCGCTTTCCTAAGCTCCGTATTTGCCTGATGTATAAAGGCGATTTCTTCTGCGGGAACACCTTTTTCCATCAGTTTATTTCTTATATCCTCATAGACATTAAATGTACCATCTCCTTTCGGTGTCGATAAATCACAGAAAATAAGCTGTGCTGATTTCTCCCCTTTGGTATCTTCCCAAATCTCAAATGCCTTATCCACACAGGTTTTTGCTTTGGAATGTTCCTCATCGGGGAGCATATCGTTGATCAGACGCTGGTCGAGTGCCAGTTTTCTTCCATCGTTGGTAATCTTGAGCATATTATCCTGATGCGGCTCTACCAGTCTGTTACGCACTGCCTCCGCCCGATCTGCCAGCGATGTTACCATCTCTTTCTGATATTCGCTGGGTTTCAGCACCACGTTCTCATATTCTGCTTCCGGCACAGGCAGCTTTAACATATCCGGTGTCTGGATATCCGCACTCTCCTTGAAAAGTGCAATCAGCTCCGGCAGATTGAAGAATTTTGCAAATCTTGTCTTTGCCCGGTATCCTGTTCCCTCCGGTGCCAGCTCAATGGCGGTCTGTGTTTCTCCAAAAGAAGCTGCCCAACTGTCAAAATGCCCTAATCCCATCTTCTGAAGCGTACCATACTGAAGATACCGCATATTGGTGTAAAGCTCCGTCATACTGTTGCTGATCGGCGTACCCGTAGCAAACGTAATGCCCTTTCCGCCAGTCAGCTCATCAAGGTACTGGCACTTAGCAAACATATCGGAGGACTTCTGTGCTTCCGTCTGTGCAATGCCCGCCACATTCCGCATTTTCGTGTATAGAAAAAGGTTCTTATAATTGTGACTTTCATCTACAAACAGCCTGTCCACACCTAACTGCTCAAAGGTTACAACATTATCTTTCCGGGAAGTATCGTTGAGTTTTTCCAGTCTTGTCATAAGGGATTTTCTGGACTTTTCCATCTGCTTAATGGTGTAACGCTCCCCGTTATCTGCTTTCGCCTGCTCTATGGCAAGCTCAATCTCATCAATCTGTCTTTCGATAATGCCTATCTGTCTTTCCTGCGACAACGGGATTTTTTCAAACTGGCTATGCCCGATAATGACAGCATCATAATCTCCGGTGGCGATTCTGGAACAGAATTTCTTCCGGTTGGCTGGCTCAAAATCTTTCTTCGTTGCCGCTAAAATATTTGCTCCGGGATATAACCGCAAAAAGTCACTCGCCCACTGTTCCGTCAAATGATTGGGAACAACGAACAGGCTCTTTTGGCATAACCCTAACCGCTTGCTTTCCATTGCTGCAGCAATCATTTCAAAAGTCTTTCCTGCTCCCACACAATGAGCAAGCAGGGTATTGTCCCCGTAAAGCTGGTGTGCCACCGCATTTAACTGGTGCGGTCTAAGGTCGATGTCCGGTGTCATGCCAGGGAATTTCAAATGGGAACCGTCATATTCTCTTGGTCTGGTAGAATTAAAGAGCTTGTTATATTTCGCCACCAAGTCCTGTCTACGTTCCTGATCTTCAAATACCCAGTTCTTAAAGGCTTCCCGGACTGCCTCCTGTTTCTGACTGGCAATCATGGTTTCCTTTTTATTCAGGACTCTCGTTTCCTTTCCGTCCTCTATCACGGTATCGTACACCCGGCTGTCCTTTAAATTCAGAGAATCCTCTAAAATCTGATAAGCATTTCTCCGGTTTGTACCATAAGTCATATTTACAAGACTGTTTCCGTAATCCGCACTTTTTCCTTTTACATTCCACTGTCCTGTCACATCGGAATACTGAATCCCCATTGTATTCCGGTTGAAGAGATGCTGCGGTGTTTCAAAAACATCACGCATGAAATCTTCAATATATTTCGGTTCAACCCATGTGGCACCGATACGCACCTCAATCTCGCTGGCATCCAGTTCTGTGGGCTGCACCTGTGTAAGTGCCTGCACATTTATGTTGTATTCCGGGTGGTTTTCGGCGTAAATCTTCGCTGTTTGCAACTTATCCCGGACATTGCCGCTTAAATACTCGTCCGCTGCTTCCCACCTGTCTGTGACCGGATTCTGAAAGATAATGCCCGTCAGTTCTTCTTTGATTGTATCAATCTCTTTTCCGGTCAGCTCCGCCATATAAGAAAGGTCAACTTTTGCTTTTTCTGATAAAGATACTGCCAGAGCTTCCGTTGCTGTATCCACGCTTGTAACCACTTCCGCTTTCTTAATGGTACGTTTCGTGAACATATCCGCTTTGCCTTTGAAATTTCCCTCGTCATCCAGCTTTTCCAGAGAACATAACAGACAATAGCTGCTGTCCTGATTAAAGGCTCTTTTGTTGGTCTGGGAATTGATTAAACCGTATTTTCTGCTGAACGTATCATAAAGGGTATTCAATTCTTTCTGCTTTTCCTTAATCACAGTATCCGGATATTCTTCCAACTGCAAATTGATAAGCTCTTGCGTACAGTTTCGGATTCCTACCATGCCTTTTATGCGTTCCTGCATGGATTCTGACATATCCACAGGCTTCATAATGGAATTTTCACGGTAATATACCTTATCTTCCACCAGTGTGTAGCTGTAATTCTTTACGTCCGGGTCTGCCGGAATGGTGGCATCTGCCAGCTCATCCGCAAGCTCGTCCGTCTCCACTGCTTCGATTTCCCCGTCAATCCGGCTGACCGCATCCATTAACTGCTCTGCAAACGGTCTTGTGGCATCCGGTTGGCAGGTGCTTTCCATGCCATAGGGACCGCTGACCATTTCCATCTTCCCAACAATCATTTCCGGGTGTTCCGCAAAGTAGGTATTCATGGCGATACCGTTTGCATCTTCTGATAAATGTACCCAATCCGGTTCTATGTCCATCACACGGTCACGCTTCTTAAAAAACAAAATATCCGAAGTGACTTCTGTCCCTGCATTTTCCTTAAATGCTGTATTCGGAAGTCTGACCGCCCCCATAAGCTCCGCTCGCTGAGCCAGATACTTTCTGACCTCCGGACTTTTTTTATCCATTGTTCCCTTACTGGTAACAAAAGCAACCACACCGCCGGGACGGACTTTATCTAATGTCTTTGCAAAGAAATAATCATGAATCAGGAAATTATTTTTATCATATTGTTTATCCGCTACCTTATACTGTCCGAATGGCACGTTGCCGACTGCTACATCAAAAAAATCATTCGGATAGTCTGTTTTTTCAAAACCGGATATTTTAATATCCGCTTTCGGATAGAGCTGTCTTGCAATCCTGCCCGTAATACCATCCAGCTCCACACCATAAAGTCGGCTTTCCTGCATCTTCTCCGGCAGCATTCCGAAGAAATTTCCGATACCCATTGCAGGCTCTAATACATTCCCCTTTTCAAATCCCATACGGTCTAAGGTATCATAAATACTGCGGATAATGGCAGGACTGGTATAGTGGGCATTTAAGGTGCTTTCCCTTGCAGAAGCGTACTCCTGCGACGATAACAATTCCTTTAACTGCTGATATTCTCCCGCCCATGCAGATTTGCTTTCATCAAAGGCATCGGCAAGCCCGCCCCAGCCAACATACTGTGATAAAATCTGCTGTTCCGACCGTGTGGCGATACGGTTCTCGCTCTCCACCTTTTCCAAAGTACGGATTGCTTCTATATTTCGTCGGAATTTCTCTTTCGCACTGCCTGCTCCTAACGCATCGTCTGTAATGTGGAAATTGACCGCATTGGATTTATCAATCTTTGGTGCAGGCTGCTTCACAGGCTTTTCTATGGCAGGTTCTTCCACTGACTTTTGGACATCGTGTCCAGAAGTGTCCGGTTCCATGCTTTGCAGATAGTGTTCCGCTTCCTCTTTTGTTTCAAAGGTGGGAATTGTACCGTCCTCTTTTATATAATAATCTTCCCTGCCATGATCCCATACTGCAAAATCCTGTCCCGGCTCAAAGGCATCGCTGGTTTCCTCAACTGAGAATCGTGATTCTGTTTCCGCTACATCTTCCGTTCCTTCAATGCGTGAAAATACCTCCGCTTCGTGTCGGTCTATATCTTCCATTGCAATGAGATTCAAATAATCGTTTTCAATTTCTTCCCTGCTCGGTTTGTAATCATATTCAAAATGGACATTTTCGTTTATGAGTACGTAAAAGAACGCATTGTCCTGCATGGAATTTCCAAGCACATAGTTATTTTCTTCCGACTTCCATTCATCAATCTTTAAACACAACTGCCCGTCAATGGTAATCTGCTGTGCCGCAATCTCCTTTTCCTGCTCCATATACCGTCTTGTCTGATTGATAAATCCATTTAAGACCGCCGGATGGGAAGAAACAATCAAATCACGGTTCTCATACTTGGCATACGGTTCTATTTCTTTTGCCCATGCCTTATTGTCGGGAGAAAATCTGCCATCGTGCGTCAGGTGCATGACAGTATTGGCAAGTACATAGCTGACACGCTCGCTACCATATTTTCGGATTACTTCATCCGGTGTATCTTTCGGCAGACGATACCCGTCAAATTTTTCCGAAATCGTCCGTTCAATGGCTTCTTTACAGGCAACCTTCGTTTTCCGTTCTATTACCGCCTGTGCTTTTTCCAGCGCTTTCTGTGCTTCTTCCTCTTTGTACCGGGCATAGGCTTCTTTCCCTGCCGGAGATAAATACTTATCTTCCGCCACCAGCTTTCGGATACGCTTTTCGACTACTTTCCAAGACAGCAGCACTTTCGCATAAGGTTCGCAGATATTTCCCTTTTTTAATTCAATCCCTTTAAAGTTGTGGTCTTGCCAGCTATGGTCTGCTCCGGCAAGTGCATGAGAGCCGCCTCCAATGCCATATTCTTTTTTCAGAAATTCCGCTGCTTCTTTGCTGTCATGCTTTTCCTGAAAATAATCATAGATGCGGAAAGAACCATGTGAATATCCACTTCCCCTGCCAAGATTATGGTCTATCTCGTCCTGAGTAATAAAATCCTCCCTTTTTATTTCCACATGGTCTGCGGTTGGAAAGATTTGTTTTTCTATCAGCAGATTGTCAAGTTCCTCCCGCAGCTCCTCTTTTGGCATAACTGAACGGAAACGTAGCTTTTTCTCTCCGGTTTCAAGCTGATGAAGTGCCTGATCCATGTGGGAAGCCACAAGCTCAACTCCTTCTTTTGTAGAAAGGTATTCTATCATTCTTGCATGAGCCTCCGGATAATTTCCTGCTTTTAGCCCAAGCTCCTCCGGCAGTTCTCCCATGCCATCCCGGAAAAAGAAAAAGAGATGCCCTGCAATCCGGTCACGTTCTGCTTCGTCAGTCAGATAAGCTTCATTTGCTCCCATATAGGTACCGTTTACTACCTGTGAGCGGATTTTTGCTTCCACCTCCTGCCAGTTCATCTGAAGCACCGGACGCTCTGTCGATGTGCCATATCCGACACGCATCCCATCCTCATTGAACCATACCGCTAACTGCTTTCCGTCAAATTCAAAGCCCTTTCCGGTTGTTCCATACTCTTTCTGTAAGAAAGCAGCCATCTCCTCCGGTGTCTTTCCCTGCTGATATTTGGTGTAGATACGCTTTCTGCTGTTATCCCTGCCTCCGCCGCTCCGCAGAATATCCGCTATCTGCTCCGGCGGTATCTTTGTTTCTGACCGTATCGGTGTCACTGTTTCCGCCTGTTTCATGGCAAGATTGCCAGCCTGCTCCGTAAACATGGAAAATAAGTCAAGCTGCTGGTACATTCCCGCTGTTTCAATCCGCTCTGCGGTTTCTCCTGGAAGAAGATATACTCCGTCCTCCATATAGGAATTGACAAGAAAACGTGCTTCCTCCCATGACAGCCTGCTTTCCGCTTCACGGGTCAGATAATTGCCTTTCCATAAGGTAATACCGTCCTCATCGGCACGGTAGCCGCCCCGCATTTCCCCGATATTGAACTCGGTGTATTCTTCCATGCGGAACGAATTTCTCAGATAATCCGCCTGAATCTTTGCATCCTGCTCTATCTGAAAATACCCAGCTATTTCCGGTCTTTTATGCTTCAGGAACTCATCACTGCATAAAATACCACGCTGTAAGTCCTCCCCCTGCTCTGTTTCAGACAGCTTCGGAAAAAAAGAACCGGATAATGAATGTTCTCCACTATCCGGTTCTGGTATTTCTTCTTCCTGTATGTCATTTTCTAACTGTAAATCAGTTCCGTCAGCACGATCTCCTCCGCTGAATGTCTGATGTTGTTCATCTTCGCTACCCACTTCATCTGATCGGCTGCTTTCAGTTCCTCGTTCACTCCCTCTGCTTTCGCCATCTGTTCGCTCAGGGCTTCCATTCTCTGCTCTGCCTGCTCCTGTATCTCCAGACAGTGTGCTTTCAGCTCGCCCGCCAGTATCATGCCCTGATAAATCCCTTTCCGGTGTTCCTGTAAGAAGTTCTTCCGCATCATACCGTACTTCGTCAGCGTTCCCTCCGGTTCCTCGTTCGCTGTCAGGTTCGGAATCAGATAATCCCCGTTCTTTTCGTATGTCAGTTTCATGTGCCGCATCCTCCTTTTTGCTCTGTATTTCTATCTCCTGATTGTTTTGTAGCTCCTTTTCGCTTTCACGCTTTAAAGCATTATAGTCTGTATCTGCTTCATTTGCAAGCACTTTCTCCGTATTTTCCAAAGAAGTTTGTGTGCGTCCTGCATTAGCTTTTTCCTGTGCCTTCCTGCGGGCAATCTGGCGGTCATACGCTCCTATGGTTCTGCCTATCTCCATTAAAAGCGGCTTGCACATATCTGTGGTGGCTGTACCAACAACAGACAGGGTTTTCATCGTATTAAAGTCGCTGATATATTCAAATCCCTGCTCGTCTTTCCACAGTTCCATATCTGCACCGCATCGTGACAGTATGGTGTAAGCAATACTGGAAGAAAGCGTATCACGAAGCCTGACACCTACATTTAACTCGTCCAGTTCCTCTAAAAAGCTGCCCTCTTTCACATATTCGATTTCCGGCAGAAGTTCTTCATAATAATCCAAAGCAATCCGATTGGATATTTCCATTATCCGCTGTTCAAAGGAGCTGTTTTTATCCGTTTCTCCGTATGTCTTTTCAAGCTGTGCCAGGACTGTTTCTTTATGCTCCTCACGCAACTCCCACAAATTCGGATCACGTCCTATCCGCCTTGCCTTATGTACGTCGGACACATCGAAAACATATTTCAATCTTGTATAGGAATTTTCCGTATCCAGCAGGGCAATTCCCTTTGCTCCACGGTTTACCCAGCAATTCATCTTCTCATTCCATAGTTCAAGGGACGCACAGGCTGTTGCATCCGGTCGTTGTGCAAAAATAAGTATCTGTTCATTGAACGGATATTTATAAAGCCTTGCAGCGGTAGTCAGATACCTTGTCCACTCCTGCCCGTTTTTCGCTATCTCTTTTGCGGTATCCTCCGCCAGATAGGAAATCATCTGATATTTTGTTACCATAAGCATTCCTCCAAAATGACGGAGGGGATAACCCCCGCCGCCTTATTCATAAAAACCGTGTTCTTCGATACCGTTTTCCAGAATTGTGCCAATCAGCTCCTCCAATTCCATCTCCTTCAGCTCGCTGATCACAATGAGCTTTGCAAGGATATCTTTTTCCACCGGAACGACATAGCTTTCTTCATCAGGGCAAAGCTCCCGTACACAAATCTCCAGTCCGTCTGCAATTTTGCAGAGCGTACTTATATCTGCTTCCCGGATACCTGCCAGAATATCCATCAATACATCTTCCCTGACACCGCACCGCAAAGAAAGTTCTGGAATATCCATATCCTGCTCTTTCATAATGTTTAAAATTTTATCTCCGGTGCTGTAAACAACGGTCTTTTTCATTTCTGTATTCATTTTTCTGTCTCCTTTTCACTTGCTTTTTCTCGGTGGAAATTCCATCTTGAATTTGTACTGCGAACCTTTGATTTCCTTTCCGTCTTTGATATAAGAATAATCCTCAATTCCCTCCGGAATCAGGTACGCATCGTAGCTTCCCTTTTTCCCTTTTAATCCTCTCACAAGGGTCTTTTTCCCTTCAAGCAGACTTTTCATCTGTGTATCGGAAAACGTTGCTCCCATTGCCCTACCCACATTCATGCCGCATTTTTGTTTGCAGTAAGCACCGAATTTTCCTTTTACTACATCGCTGCCGCATTTCGGGCATTTTCCAAGCACTTCCTGCATCGTTCCAAACAAAGACTTCTGATCGTCACTGATACTGTGGTAGGTTTGCACCAGCTCCCGCACCATATCTTCAATGCCATCCATGAACTCCTGCATGGTGTATTCGCCTTTTTCAACCAAAGTCAGCGTATTCTCCCAATCTGCTGTAAGCTTCGGGGATTTTACCATATCCGGCAGAACAGTAATGAGCTTCATCCCGTCCTCGGTGGGAAGCATCTGCTTTTTCTCCCGTTTCACAAAACCGTCTTTGACCAGCTTTTCAATAATGTCAGCTCTGGTGGCAGGTGTGCCAAGTCCTTTGCGTTCCACCTCATCGCCCATATCCTCTGCTCCGGCACGTTCCATCGCAGAAAGCAGGCTGTCCTCGGTAAAATGTTTGGGAGGCTGCGTGAAATGCTCTGTTACCTTTGTCTGGATAACTGGAAACGTCATGCCTTCAGAAAGCTCCGGCAGTTTCTTCTCTTCCTTATCCTCATCTGTTTTTTCTACCCGGTAGGTACGTTTCAATGCTGCTTCAAATTCTTTCCACCCGTTCTGCAGAACCGTTTTTCCGGATACATGAAAGCTGTAACCACCGCAGGAAAACTCTGCTTTTACCGTTTCATACAACTGCTTTTTCCCGGTTGCACATAACAGACGATTAGCGACAAGGGATAAGATTTTCATTTCTCCCTCCGGCACAGCGGAAAGGTCTGTCTTTGTAATTTCTATGGTGGGAATAATTGCATGGTGGTCGGTCACTTTTTTACTGTTCAACACTCTTTTTATATCCGGCTCTGCTCCGGTCTGTTCCTCAAAGAGAATCGCCTGATAAACTGCCCCGATTACCGCTTTTGCAGTTTCTTCCATATCATCGGATAAATACTGGCTGTCCGTTCTCGGATAAGTGACCAGCTTTTTCTCATAAAGGCTCTGGGTGTACTCCAATGTCTGCTTTGCAGTAAAACCAAAGATACGGTTGGCATCCCGCTGAAGCGTGGTAAGGTCATAAAGTTTTGGTGGTGCAACGCTTTTATTTTCCTTTATAACGGAACGAACCACTCCACTCTGACTTTCACACGCTGCAGCAATACTTTCTGCCCTTGCCTTATCGTCAATCCGTTCTGTCATGGCATCTATCCCATCCATCAGAATATGAGCCATGTAATACTGCTCTTTTTCAAAATTCATAATCTTCACTTCACGGTCTACCAGCATGGCAAGGGTGGGCGTCTGTACTCTGCCCACCTTTAATACCTTTCCGCCATACAGTACAGTAAATAATCTCGTACCATTTAATCCCACCAGCCAGTCTGCCTGCTGTCTGCAAAGTGCAGACTGGTACAGGCTGTCATAATCGCTTCCCGGCTTTAAGTTTTCAAACCCGTCACGGATTGCACTCTCCTCCATTGATGAAATCCACAGGCGTTTCATTGGTTTCCGGCAGCCTGCCTGTTCATATACCAGACGGAAGATAAGTTCTCCCTCCCGTCCGGCATCGGTGGCACACACCACACTTTCAACTCTTGTATCGTGCATCAGATTTTTCAAGATTTTATACTGCGTTGCTGTTTCCTTTTTCACTTCATGCTGCCACTGCTCCGGTATCATGGGCAGGCTCTCATAGCTCCATTTTTTCCATGCTTCTGAATACATCTCCGGCTGTGCCAGCTCTACCAGATGTCCTACACACCATGAAACGAGAAATCCGTTTCCCTCCATGTAACCGTCTTTTCTCTCTTTCGCCCCGATCACATGGGAAATTGCCTGTGCTACGCTGGGCTTCTCTGTAACCACCAACTGCATACCTTATTCCTCCTGTTCGTCAAAGAAATCTTCTTCCGTATCTTCCTCCGATTCCTCATCTTCGTTTTCATACTCCTCGTTATCTTCCTCATCTTCATCTTCGTCCTCGATAAAGTCCTCTTTTTTCTTGCGGACAACCTTAAAATAATAAGCAGCTCCGATAACGATTAAGGCAAGACTACCAATCAGCACATACGAAATCATCGGATTCGGTGCTTCTTTCACTTCCGGCTCCGGTTCGGTTTCCTCTGTATTTCCCGTACTCTCTGCACCTTCCGTACCTTTTTCTGTTTCCGTTTCCTTTCCCTCTGTATCTGCCTGCTCTCCGTTGTTGTTTGGCAATGCACTCTCCCCATTCGGAATTGCAGATTCCAACGCAGCGGAATTTTTCGGCAAGGTTTCACTGTTATCGGAAGTTGCATTTAACAGGTCATTTTCCGTAACCTCAGTCAAAAAATATACCATTTCTTCCTCTCCGTCCCGGTCAATAATCAGATAGAAAACTTTCTCCGTGGCGGTCTGAATAGTATAAAACTCCTTGCCCTGACCGGATTTTTCCGTACTTTCTGTTTTCCCGCTTTCTGCCTCCGCAGCTTCTTTCATTGCCTGCTTTTTCTGTTCGGCAGGACTTGTCTGTGATGTGGTATTTCCGTTACTGTCTGTTTTGGTATGCTCCGTCACGGTTCCCGTAGCACTCCCCGGTTTCGTCGGGGTCGCACTCTCCGGGAGCTGCTCCGCCGGATTCCCATCACTGGTATCGGCAGGGTCTTTATAGTACGGATTTTTCGTTTTATAAACCTCAGACATATTTCCGGCATTGTCCATTGCAGAAATGGTAAAATACTCATACCCTGCGTCAAACTGCTGGAGGCGGATATTTAACGTACCGCCCGTCAGATCTGTAAACTCATATCCATTGACATATACCGCCTTTACACCGGAATCCGTATCATGTACCTGTATGCTTAAAAGCCCGTCACTGACTGCCGCATTTAAGGTCGGCTTTACGGTATCAAAGCACTTTATGGCACGGTTCTTCTCATAGGTATTGCCTTTCTGGTCTGTGACAAGCACATACACGGTACAGTTCTCGGAAATCCTTAATTTCTTTTCCTCCGTCACATCTGTCCAGCTTCCATTCTGCCCTACCTTTGCCTCTATCTTTGCGATTTCAAAATTCCCCGTATCTGCGGTATCTTTTACACTGAAAGAAACGGAAACAATGTCATTATGCCACTCCTCCGGCTGTCTGATTTTGATACTCACATTCGGTTTTTTATAGGTACAGAGCTTATAATCTGTGACGCAGACGGGACAGTTTTTGTCATACTCATACGCACCGCATTGATCTTCGCAATTACATACCGGCTCCGGTTTATCATTTCCCGATACAGTGCCATCCCCGGTGCTTTCATCGGTACTGCCTTCTGTATTCTCTTCGGTGCCGCCTTCGGTGCTTCCCTCCGTGCTGCCCTCCGTAGTTTCTTCCGTGCTTCCCTCGGTACTGTTTTCTGTATTTTCCTCCGTACTGACATCAGTTTCACTTTCGCCGGGTGTCTGCTCCGTACTTTCCTCCGGTTTGGATTCTTCGGTTTCTTTTGTTTCTTCGGCAAAAGCGCTGATTGCGTAGTTCCCATTTACAGAAAACGCTACCGCAGGCATGGTAAATAGCACAGCGGACAATATCAGTGATATAACTGCCTTAGATGATAACTTCCTGTTCTTCATGGCTGTAAGCCTCCCTTTCTTCTGATTGTGCTGCTTCTTTCTGCTCTTTTTCTTTCAGCAGACGCATAATTTCTTCTTCGCTGACCTTGTTTAACAGAATCAGCCGATCCAGAGAGATTTTATTCTTTTCAATGAATTTCATCTTCTCCGCATCCTCTGCCATCTGAAGCTGTTCCGCCAAATCCCTCTCCCTCGCCTGCAATCCCGCAAGCTGTTCCCGGACTTTGGAAAGCTCCTTTACAATTCTCTCTTTCGTCATCGTTCCTCACTTCCTGTTATTTTAATTTCCTGATAATCTTCCAAACGCATAAAAATGGCTCTGCCAATAGGACGAATTGATTGAAGCGTAACTGATTGGATCTCCGCAATGAATCATGACCCCGTTTCCGCAGTAAATCCCCACATGGCTGACTGGTACGCCCGAATTGTATGTACCTGTAAAAAAGATAATATCCCCAGCCTTTGCATCTGCCGCCGACACAGGCGTACACTGGTTATAAATGCCCTGTGCTGTGGTTCGTGGCAGGTTATGGACACCGCTGTTTGTAAATACCCAGCAGACAAAACCGGAACAGTCAAAGCTGGTGGACGGACTGGAGCCTCCCCATACATAGGGATAGTCTAAATATCTCGCCGCTTCTTCCATAAGTGCCTGCACGGTTGCATCGTCATAGGAATCCGGCGGTATCACATTTCCTCCGCCGCTTCCGCTGCCCGGCGTTTCGCCATACAGCGTATCCGTGCCTGCTTCAAAATAAAAAAGAGGGTTATAATATTCCCCCTGATACAGACATTCGATATGTAAATGACTTCCGGTACTGCTTCCCGTATTCCCTGTTGTTCCGATCACATTTCCATGCGTCACGCTCTGTCCTGCCCGGACATTTAAGGTATCCATGTGGGCATATTTTGTGCAGTAGCCTTTTTCATCTTCAATCACTACATAATTTCCGTAATAGCTGTCATAAGTTGCGGTAGTTACTGTCCCGTCCATCGCCGCATATACGGTTGTTCCGGTAGGTACTGCAATATCTACGCCCCGATGTAACTGTTCCTGCCCTGTGACCGGATTGATACGCCAGCCATAATAACTGCTCACATAGTTGTACCAATATAAATCAAGGGGCTTATAAAACTGCTGTGTCAGCCCGTGGGTCTGGTTATAAAAAGCATAGATTTCTCTCTGCTCCTCATTCATGCGTCCGGCAACTACTACGTTTAAATCTTTTGCTGTCAGGGTCACTTCCAGAATGGTTACGGTATATTCCTCTTCCACTTCATACTCGTATTCCTCTTCTGTTGTTTCCCCCGTAACCGGGTCTGTTACCGTATGAGTGCCTGTTTTTGTTACCGTCCTTGTCCTCGTTTCCTCTGTAGGATTTAGTGTCAACTCATACATTTCATCAAACAGATATTCTATTTCTGCCTGTACCTCACTTGCAGTAAATTCCGTATGGACTGCCGACAGATAGCTGATCAGTGCAAATGGGTCATGCCCGATAGATGCCAGATTATAACGGTACTCATCATAATCCGGATAAGTGGTTTCTATGGCATCAATCTCTGCCTGCAATTCTTTTTCCAGTTCAGAAAAAGCTAAATCTGCCGCATCTATTTCTGCCGGAACGCTCATATAACTTCCTGCCAGCGTGGTACTGATTCCTCCGGCAAACATCGCCCCACAGGAAGATACTGCTGTCATAATCATCACAAGAAGCACCGAAAAGGCTCCTATGGCAAGCAGAAGCGAAACATTTTTTGATGCAATCTCCTGTATCTTTCTGGCTGCCGCTGTAAAAAGATTCCCGGACTTCGCCGCTGTTTCCTTTGCGGCTTTCGCTGTCTGTCCCGCCCGTCTTGCTTTTGCATATTCCCGTTTGATACGCTGCTTTTGCAGTCTTTTCTGCAACTGCTTCTGAATGGTCTTTTCCTGCATTTCCGGATTTTCTTCCAAGAACTTCTGATAACGGAAATTGACCTCTTTCTGCATCTGCTTTTTCTCCAGCTTTGCAGCTTTCGCTCTCCGTCTTTCCGTTTTCCCTTTGTAATGCCCTTTGAAAAAGCGGTAAACATCTTCCCCGCTCTGCTCTGTCTTGTGGGCAGCCTCCACACCGGAATTTTCTTTCTCCACTTCGGCAACCTTACTGTGGGCAAAATTAGAAGATTCCATTCCCACCCTGCCAGCCGCTCTTTTTACCGGACTGTCCGGTTTGAATGGTTTCTCTTTTTTTACAGAAGTCAATACATACTTTGTTCTGCCCGTCTTTTCATCAAAAACACGCTCCAGAGAATACTCCGTTTTCTTTGGAATCTTCTTTCTTGCAGCTTCCGTCTTTTTTCTGGCTTTCTCCGCTTTCTTTTGCAGTCGGTCTAACTTTTTGCTTCCATGAAATTCCGGTTCTGCCTCTTCGGTAAAGGTAGTGTCCTTTGTCTGGAAATCCTGTTCAAAATCAAATTGCTTTACTCGCTCCCGGCTCTTTATCTCCCGCCTTTGATACCTGCCCTTTTTCTGTGACGAATGATAGGTGTCCCTGTGGCGGTAGTCATCGCTGGCAATTTTTCTACCCTGCTCCTCTCCGGCTTCCTCCGTAAAAGTGCTGTCCGGCTGCATAAAATCGCTTTTAGACTTCTCTCCGGCTTCTGCTCCCTCGGACTTTTGGACATTCTGTCCAGAAGCATCTGCTTTCTGATACTTCTTTGTATTTTTCGACCTCTGGACATCGTGTCCAGAAGTGGTATCTGCATCTCTCGGCTGATATGCTGCGGATTTTTTACCTTTACCCTCGTTTGCTTTCTTTGGAATTTCTCCGGTAAAGGTTTTTTTCTCCTGTGCAAATGCAGCCGGTTTCTGTTTCTTTTTCTCCGCCACTACTCATTTACCTCCTGCCTTACACTTTCCTCTGGTTTGGTATTCATAACCGCAAAGGTCTTGGTATCTACCGGATATTTATCTACGAACGGAATAACCACGTTGTCAAACAGAATCAGTCCGCACCCCGGCTCGGAATTGGTTACATGGGCAAGCTGTTTTTCTGACAATCCCAGCTTATCTGCAAGGATTGCCTGATCCTTTGCATTTTGATTCAGGAGATATACAAAATCGGAATTGCCGAGGATTCCCTCGATTTCCTCCGACTTCAAAAAATCGCCTACGTTCTGCGTCAGCCCCGTAGGAATACCGCCCCACTTACGGAAACGCTTCCAGATTTCCACCGAATAGATAGCGGTCTGCTTCTCCTTCAGCAAAAGGTGGAACTCATCACAATAATAGCGGGTGGCAATCTTACGCTCCCGGTTCTGCGATACCCTGTTCCAGACCGCATCCTGTACGATTAACATTCCAAGCTCTTTCAACTGGTTTCCCAAGTCCCTGATGTCAAAGCACATGATACGGTTCTGACTGTCTACATTCGTCCTGTGGTTAAAATAATTCTGCGAACCATGCACATATAGCACAAGGGAGTTTGCAATCCGTTCTGCCTTTTTGTTCTTATGCTCTAACAGGGCATTATACAAATCCTCAAGGATAGGCATATTCTCCGGTACGGGATTTTCAAAATAAGCATCGTAAATATGACGGATACATTCGTCAATGATACCTTTCTCATCATTTTCCAGACCGTTCTTTCCTCCGGCAATCAAGTCACACAGAGTAATGATAAAATCGGATTTCAGCTTTAAGGCTTCCTTATCCCCTTTATGGGAAAGCTGAATGTCCATCGGATTTAAATAATCTTTGGAATTGGTTGCCAGCCTTACCACCTGTCCGTGCAATGCTCCCACAAGGGCAAAATACTCGCCCTCCGGATCGCAGACCACAATATCGTCCTTTGTCATCAGGAAACAGGAAAGAATCTCACGCTTTGCACTAAAAGACTTACCACTTCCCGGTGTACCAAGAATCACACCGTTTGGTGTACGAAGCCGTTTCCGGTCTGCCATAATCATGTTGTTGGAAAGGGCATTTAAACCATAATAAATAGCCGGAGCTGGCATAAATAATTCCTGCGTACAGAACGGTACTAAGATAGCGGTACTCTTTGTTGTCAAATCCCGTTCAATTCCCGTATCGTTGCACCCGATTGGTGCCGATGCCATCAGTCCCTGCTCCTGTAAATACTGCATACATCTGAGGTTGCAGTTCGCCTGTTGGATAATGCCGGATACCCTCTGCGTGATATTTTCCAGTTCCCGCTTGTTTCTGCCATAGCAGGTCAGAAGAAATGTCATCTTTACCATTTTCTGATTGCTGCTGTTTAAATCGTCCAAAAGGTCAAGGGTATCTTTTTCATAAGTGATAATGTCCGTTGGAAGAATGTCCATGTCATAACCTGACCTTACCGCCTTTTTCTGCTCTTCAATCTTCATCTTCTGAATATTCGTCAAAGCACCTTTTAGCATCTTAATCGCCTTGACCGGATCCATTGTCTGCATATGCATGGTAATAGTCAGGTTCGCATCCAGATCAAGAAGCTTTTTCAACAACTCATCATCAAACTTCGGGGCAATAATATCCAGATAATGCACACTGCCATACATTTTTCCCGCCTTAAAACGACTCGGATAGCGAAAATCAAATCCCGGCGGAGCGATGTAATCTTTCACACTTTTTCCCGACTCCGCCAGTTCCTTAAAAGAAAAACGGAAAGGCTCCATAGTATCCTGGTTAAAATACTCATGCAGGATACGCAGACGTTCCTTTCCGTCAAGGCTCTTAGCGTGTGTGCCCAGATTAGTCAAATTTTTAATCACATCTGCTTCAATGCTGACAAGTTTTGCCCTTGCCTCCTTAAAGCCTTTACTCTCAATTCCAAAAATCAGATACTTTGATTTGATAATACCGTTATTTCCCTTTGCAGCCTGTTTCTTTAACATCTGCGTGTATTCCTCACGAATATCATCAAAATCATCTGCCTGCAATGGAATGTCAAACTGGTCAATTAAGGTCTGCTCGTTAACCTGTCGGTTGAACAGGAACAGCTCAAATTTAATAGACGGGTCAAAATAATTGATAAGCCTGCTGTATTCCTCCAGTATTTCCCCCTTATCCTCGATTTCCAGCAGGTCATAATTTATATCGTAAAACTCCACCATTTTCGTATAAAAGCCAGAAGTGACCTGACAGATACCGTCCCGGTACATCTTCTGAAAGGTAATGGTCTTCTGTGCTGTGGTGGGCTTTTCTGCGTTTTTATTCGTTCCGGCAAGCATGTGTTTTAACTCCGCAAGCCTTCTCCGCTCCACAAAGGTCAGCCCCGGCTTCGTTTTTCCTTTTTTCTTATGTCTGTCCGGCTTTTCTGCCGCCTGCTTTTTCTTCAAGTTTACGCACCTCCTCTTTTATACGCTCTGTTTCTTCTAATCTTCTGTAAATATTTTCTGATTTGTAGGGACGAATCCCCGGTGTGAGGAATTTCTGCCTTATCATAAAATACAGAATCTTCTCTGCCGGAAATCCGTCCTTCTCATACATTGCCAGAAAGAAAAAAGGCAGCATGACCGCTACCATCAAAAGTGCCGATGCCTGTGTGCCGATAAACCCTTTTGTAAAAATGTAAAAGGGAATCCCTACCGCACCTGCACCGCTGAAGCAAATAAGCTGGCGTTTCGTCAGATTTAACGCTACTTTTGTCTTTATGCCGCTTAAATTCTTTGGCACTGCTACGGATATTGCCATAACATCACAGCCGGAGCTGATACTGCAAGCCCCGGCTGTTCCCTCCTTTCTTTGAAATGTGTTCTAATGAGCATTCCAGATTGATTTCGCAAGGGAACCTGTCTTGAACAGGCTGAAACACAGAACAACGGTATAAGCTGCCACCGACCACAGTGCTGTGTGCAGATTGTCCGCAACCGCAATGCCGGATACCAGCACCGCATAGATTGCCACGCATACCATAATGAAAAATCCCTGAAACGCCAGTGAACACAGTCCCTTGATATAATTGTTGCCGATACCGCCCCATTCCCGGTTACTGAATGTGGCAAAGGGAACCGGAGCTACTGAAATATAAAGGTAGATTTCAATCATTCTCCCGAAAAGCATGACGGTAATAAGCAGGGAGATGATTTTCATACATAAGCTGACAATCATAGTTTCGATACCAAGCCCGATCAGCTCGCCGATGCCCATTGTATCAATCTGACTGTCAAACATGGTTTTTAGGGTATCCGTCACATCAATGGTAGTGGAACCCGAAACAATACCGCCTGCTCTGGTCACGATATGGTTTCCCACATCAAAAATCGCCATTGTGATGTCAAAGGTGTAGCTGAGAAGCAGCACAGCGATACAGGCTTTGATAAGGTAACGGAAAAAGAACTCGCTTCCTACTTCATGCATATTGTTCTTATCCATGACCATTGTAATCAGCTCATAGCAGAGTATCGCACTGATGATCATGCCCGCTATGGGTATCATCACATTTTCCGAAAGGTTCTCTATCATAGAAAACACTCCGCTGTTCCATGAACTGGGTGTCCTGCCGACTTCCCCTGCGATTGTTCCGACCTTATCATTCACATCTGTAAACATCGTAGTAAGGTTGTCCATGACCCACCCTTGCAGTATTTCCTTTATAAATTCAGTTATCTTGTCGAGAATCGCTCCCATGACTTAGGAAAACAGGCTTGTAAGCTGCGGAATTACCGTCTGTGCCACAATTACAATACCGCCACCCGCCATGAGCTGCTTGACCCCTTGTGATTTTGCCCCTGGGTTATCATTTCCGTATCCCTCAAGAAGATTGATAACGCCCCATACTGCCACGCCTGCTCCGATTGCGGTTACAACGGTCTTTAATCCTGTTACTGCTGATGTAAAAAATGCCATATTCAGTTACCTCGTTCTTTCCGAAAATTTATTTTTTGCAAAAAATAAGGAGCATTGCTTTCTATCCGCAAAACTCCTGTACCTCTGGACATCGTGTCCAAATGTTCCTATTCAGTTGTATCCGGGGAAATCTCCCCGCATTCAAAGGCTTCATCTACCTTTGTCTTTTCTGTGACCTTCAAGTGGTGCAGATGTTTCACATACTGTTCCATATCAAAGGCATTTTTCTTGTCATAATCGGACAGCTCTTTGTACCGCTTGTGCTTCGTTATATCGAATTTATCCGAGAAAAATGGTCTGACACCTCTAAGCTGCATAATACATTTCCCGCCATCCATGACAGCAATCTCATCTTGGCTCATCAGTTCCTTTCCGGTCTTTTGGTAATTCAGACCGTAGGACTGGCTCGTCCCCCTCGTATCCGAGGTGTTGTACAGGTCAATGGTTTCTTTCCCCAATACCTCTGCTAATTCCTTTAGGGTGGTCTTTTCCTTTCCTCCGAGAAACAGCGTAGTGTCGCAGTTGCCCTCTATGGTATCGGCATTGTCCCTGTAAATCGCTTTGAGCTGTGATTTTGACTGCAAAATAATAGAAGCTGATATTTCCCTGCTTCGGATCGTAGCAATCAGCTTCTCAAACTGTGGAATCTGCCCGATGTTCGCAAACTCATCAAGGAGCATACGCACATGAACCGGGAGCCTTCCGTTATAAACATCGTCTGCCTTGTCGCAAAGCAAATTAAAGAGCTGGGAATACATGATAGACACCACAAAGTTAAACGTAGCATCTGTATCAGAAATAATAACGAACAACGCTGTTTTTTCCTCTCCCAGCGTGTCAAGCTCCAGTTCATCATATTCCATCAGGTCACGCAGCTCTTTTATATCAAATGGTGCTAACCTCGCACCGCAGCTAATCAGAATCGACTTCGCTGTTTTTCCAGAGACGAAAAGTCAAGGACTTTTTCATCAAATTCAAAAAGAAGTCACATTTTGCGGACTTCCTCACGGAGCAGACGCTTGATTTTGTCCTCCATCGTTTCTTTTGCAGTCTGGCTGAAATGGACACGGACGATATAGGTGGTCTTGCCAATCTGCTTTCTGACAGTCGGGCAAGTGGCGGTGTTGGTTGCGGTATTGTTCATTCAAAATCCTCCTGTAAATGAAAAATGCCCGGT
>OIBQ01000211.1_pt1 | contig 24206 bp, 22 predicted proteins | sample 1581051 | NCBI WGS metagenome assembly OIBQ01 (sample SAMEA3882511, study PRJEB24775) | human gut metagenome | biome: human-associated habitat; feature: intestine environment; material: feces | place: Netherlands | collected 2009/2010
AGGACCAGGTCTTCGGCGTTCATGCTGCCCCCATCATCGCGGTCTACGGGGTCAAAGATATGGCACCGTGGGGACACATGTATGTCAATCCTGGTCTAACAGAGCCATAAAAAAACCGCCCCGTATGGAGCGGTTTTGCCCTTTATATATCGAGCGCCTCGGCCATCGCTGCCGTAGTGATTGCCGTGGTTCCACAGCAACTGCCCACCATTGCGGCGCCGGCATGTCTCCATTCGATGCATGCGCGCGCGAAAGCTTCGGGGTTCTCGTGCCATACGGGGCCATCCTGAGTCTGGACCGGATCGCCCACGTTGGGACGCACCGTGACGGGAGTAGTCGCCGATGCAACCATCCTGGGCACCGCCGCGTTCGCGGCCGCAAGCGAACAGCAATTAACACCAACCGAGTTTGCGCCGTGTTTTTCGGCGTACAAAACGGCTGCCTCGATGTTGAGGCCATCGCCCAGCAGGTCGCCTTTATCGTCAACGACAAAACTCACCAGAACAGGCATGCCGTCGGCGGCATCTCGGGCGCCGGCAAGCATGGGCTGCAGATTACGGATAGACGTCACCGTCTCGATCAGCAGACCGTCAACACCAGCATTGAGCAAGGCGTGCGCCTGTTCGCGCGCAATGCCTCGGATCTCACGAAACTCGGCAGAGTCCTCGGCAAACCACTCAATACCGATCGGGCCCATCGAGCCCAGCAGCAGCTGAGGGTGCGCCTGGCGGGCATCGTCGACGGCCCCGCGATTGACCTCCGCCACGGACGGCGCAATCTGGTCGTGCTTGAGGGCATAGCTCGATGCCTGAAAGGTATTGGTAATGAGCACCTGCGCGCCGGCGGCGACATACAAGCGATGGATACGAGAAACGGTCTGCGGCTCTGCCAGATTCCAAAACGCCGGTGGAATGTCGGCGGCATCGTACTCACTCAACAAAACACTGCCCATGGGGCCCTGCGCCAACAAGGTCTCGCTCGACAAGCGGCGCGTAAGTTCCTCGGCACCAAAGCGGTTGTAATAACTCGTATCCATAATATATCCCGCTATTCCTCGACGCTGATTCCCTGCTTTTCGAGATAGGCGAGCCAGCGGTTCATCGTGTCCTCGGAAAGCGCATGCTCCATCATGCAGGCCTCGGAATCGGCTCGCTCAAATTCGACACCGAGCTCCTGAACCAAAAACGTGCGGATGAGGCGATGACGGTACCAGATAGCCGTACCAACCTCGCGGCCACGATCGGTCAGGACCACCTTGCCGTAGTGCGATTGCTCGACAAGTTCGGATGCCTTGAGCGCCGAAACCGCTTTATTGACCGATGCCTTGGAGACGCCAAGGCGCTGCGCGATGTCGACCGATCGCACGCCGTTGGTTTCCCCCTCTTCGCTTTCAATGCGAACCATGCACTCCAAGTAGTCTTCGTTCGCCACCGTCAGATGTAGTTCGCGCGAGCTATTTGTCGTATCCATGATCTTCCGTCCCTTCTGCATTCAATGGCTGATTCTACCCCATCCAAGCGTCGTGGTATGCCGTGGCATACCGTGCTAGAGTTCTTGTTGCACACGACGACCAAGATTGGAGCGGTCTTTATGGAAAACACCACTACGAGCCCCGATGTCCTCGAACGCTTTTTGCGCTACGTCCAGATCAACACGCAGTCCGAGGATGCAAACTGCGACCAGGTACCCTCGAGCGCCGTTCAGTTTGACCTTGCCAACGTGCTGGCTGAAGAGCTGCGCGAGCTTGGTGCGGAAGATGCCCACGTGACCGAGCACGCCTATGTCTGCGCGCATATCCCCGAAAGTGCGGGCGCTGAGGACAAGCCCGCCCTGGGCCTGATCGCCCATCTCGACACCACCGAAGTTGCACCGGGCGCCGGCGTGAAGCCGCACATCGTGCACTACGAAGGCGGCGATCTGGTCTGCGGCACGGTTGACGGTAAACCCATTGCCATGAGTACCGCCAAGCTTCCCGCCCTGAACGACCTCGCGGATGAGGACCTGGTCTGCAGCGATGGCACCACGCTGCTGGGCGCAGACGACAAGGCAGGCGTCGCCGAGATCATGTCGCTTGTCGCGCGTATCGCTCAGGACCCTTCTCTGCCCCATCCTGCACTCGGCATTTGCTTCTGCCCTGACGAGGAAATCGGCCACGGAGCCGAGCTGTTGGATATCGATACCTTTGGCTGCAAGTACGCCTACACGGTCGACGGCGGCCCCATCGGCGAGCTGGAGTGGGAGTGCTTTAACGCCGCCGAGGCGACCGTCCGCTTTGAGGGCCAGTCCATCCACCCGGGCGACGCTAAGGGCCGTATGGTCAACGCAGGCAATCTGTTCTGCGACTTCAACGCGTTGCTCCCCTACGTGCAGCGCCCGGAGTATACGGAAGGCTACGAGGGCTTTTATCACCTTGAGGGTGTATCTGCGACCGTCGATCACGCCACAGCGCGCTATATCATCCGCGACCATGACGCCGCCAAGTTCCAGCAGAAACTCGACCTTATTGATGCCGCCGCCTCGATGCTCAACCAGCGTCTGGGTGAGGAGCGCGTGACAGTCGAGATTAAGCAGCAGTATCGAAATATGGCCGAGATCGTTCGTGACTATCCCGAGCTTATTGATGTTGCCAAGGAAGCCTACCTTGCCTGCGGCGTTGAGCCCCAAGTGCTGCCGATTCGTGGCGGCACCGACGGCGCTCAGCTGTCGTTCCGCGGTCTGCCCTGCCCCAACCTTTCCACCGGCGGCTATTGCTACCACGGCGTCAACGAGTTCGTCCCGGTCAGCTCGCTCGTCAAGATGACCGACGTGCTCCAGGAGCTCGTCGCCCGCTTTGCATAAGCCTGGCTGCACAAGTCCAAAAGACGAATCGCCCCGTCCTCAACCAAGAACGGGGCGATTTTTTTACTGCAACGAGAATAGGTTGACGCACGCCAGCCTATTAACGCAAGGAGTGTCCCAAACTGCCGGCACAAAAGGAACGTCCCCAAGTGCCAAGTGTTCCGGCAACGCCGATGTTTTGGCGCGGACAGCGAAAACCCGCCAGAGCGAGCAAGGTGCCTTGAAACGAGGCGGCATTGATCTTTTGATCATGCCGCCGAAGTTGAAAGGCAGATTGCCGCTCTGGCGGGCTTGCAGCGTCGAGCCGTTACGCGGTTTGGTAAAACCGCGTAACCCTAATAATTGGCTTCGTAGCCGTTGCCGTCGCCGGTGGGCTCTTCGTAGTAGTCCGAATCGCTCGAATCGCTTGAGTCATCGGAATCGTCAGAGCTGACCGATGAGGTTGCGGTACCGTTTGCGTAGTCGTCAGACGTGTTGTTGTTCAGGTCGCCGATCGTAGAGCTGGAACCGTCGGAAAGACCCATGGTGTTGGGACCCTTGGGATCCTTGCCGGCATCGACGCGCTCCATCATTTCCTTGAGCTCGTCCTCGTAGACAAAGACGTAGCTCACACCGTCGATCATGGTGCTGTCGTCGGCGTACGAGGGCAGGTTGGCCGAGTAGATACCGTCGACATCCATACCGCGCATGGCGTTGACCGTAGCCACGATATCCTGAACGCTCATATCGGTTACGAGCATATCGGACAGCGAATTAACCAGGCCAAAGATCTTCGTGGCATCGAAGTTATTGAGAATCTGGTTGGCAAGGGCGCCAAGCACCTGACGCTGGTGGCGCATACGCGTGTAATCGCCGTCGGCATAGGTGTAGCGGCAGCGGGCATAGGTAAGGGCGGTGGCACCGTCCATATGCTGCTGGCCAGCGGTAATCTTAATATCCAGGTGCTCGGGGTCGTCAACATCATCGGTTGCGTTAATGTCGATACCGCCAACCGAATCAATCAGCGCCTGCATACCGTCGAAGCTGACCTCGGCATAGTGGGAAATCTGAACACCGCACAGCTCGTTGACCGCCTCGACCATGGCCTCGGCGCCGCCAACGGTATGGCAGGCGTTGATCTTCATGGTCTCGCCCTTGTACTCGACCTTGGTGTCGCGCGGAACGGAAATGAGCGTCGCCTGCTTTTGCGTGGGGTCGATGCGTGCCAGGATAATCGAGTCGGCACGATACGTATCCTCGCCCGGACGGCCGTCGGTGCCAAGAAGCAGCACGTAGAACGGATCCTTTGCCTCATCGGTGTCAACCAGAACCCGACGCAGATTGTCAGTAATGACATTAGAATCGCCGAGCTTGCCCATAATGGTGGCAAACCACAGGCCGGCAGCGGTAGTGGCACTCAGCAGCACGCCAAGCACGACAATGAGCGCGACGTGACGAATCGTGTGGCTACGACGACGTTGGCGAGCGCGCTCGGAATAGCGAGCCACGTTATCGCGACTGTAGATCTTGGCCTGCGCACCAGTTGAGGGTCTTCGGGTGGTGGTATCCGCGAGGGGCTTTTTATTAAACATAGGCAACCTGTATTAGTAGATGACGGGATCGGGGACGGTAGCATGCTCGACATGCGCGCCGAGCGCCTGCAGCTTTTCGACAAACTGCTCGTAGCCGCGCTTGATGTGATGGATAGCCGAAACCTCGGTCGTCCCGTCGGCGATCAAGCCCGCTACGACGAGGGCCGCTCCGCCACGCAGATCGGGCGAGGTAACCTGTGCACCCGAGAAGCCCTTGACGCCATGAATCATGGCATGATGGCTCTCGATACGAATGTCGGCACCCATGCGCACCAGCTCAGAGGCAAACATAAAGCGATTCTCGAAGATGTTTTCGGTAATAACGGAACTGCCATCGGAAAGGGCGGAGAGTACCATAATCTGCGCCTGCATGTCGGTCGGGAAACCGGGGAACGGAAGCGTCTGGATGTCGACCGGCTTGATACGCTCGGCACGGTTCACATGGACGCCATCTTCGACGCGCTCGCAGTCGATACCCATGAGCTCCATCTTCTTGAGCACCATGCCCAAGTGAATGGGGCAAAAGCCCGTGACATCGACACCGCGATCGTCGGCCATCAGCGCACCGGCGACGATAAAGGTACCGGCCTCGATGCGGTCGCCCACTACGCGATGGGTAACAGGATGCAGCTCTTCCACGCCTTCGATAGTCACGACGGGCGTACCGGCGCCAACAATCTTGGCGCCCATCTCGTTGAGCATGTTAGCGAGATCGACGATCTCGGGCTCGCGGGCGGCATTGTCGATAACCGTGGTGCCCTGTGCGCGCACAGAGGCCATGATGAGGTTCTCGGTCGCACCGACGCTGGCGAACTCGAGCGTGACGGTGGTACCGCGCAGACCTTGGGGCGCATTAGCGTTGATGTAACCGTGGGCGGTATCGAACTCAACGCCCAGGGCCTCAAGACCAAGAATGTGCATATCGATCTTGCGAGCACCCAGGTTGCAGCCGCCCGGCATGGCAATTTTGGCGCGATGGAAGCGGCCCAGCAGGGGTCCCATGACGGCGGTGGAAGCACGCATCTTGGCAACGAGCTCGTAGGGGGCCTCCCAAGAATCGACCTGAGAGGTATCAATCTCGAGCGTGTGCTCGTCGAGAACATCGATCGTAGCGCCCATGCCCTTGAGCACCTTGCCCATCACGTGGACATCGGAAATATCGGGCACGTTCTGCAGCGTCGTCTTGCCCGGCGCCAGAAGCGTTGCCGCCATGAGTTTGAGCGCGGAGTTCTTGGCGCCCGAAACGGGCACGGAGCCTCCGATGGCGTGGCCACCCTCAACGCGGATAATATCCAAGGTCTACCCTTTCAAAAAGCATGCCCGGGGTGGCTGGGCCATCCCGGGCATGATGTGTTCGCAAATGGTCGAACGCTAAATCGTTTGACTATTGGGCAAGCTTGAGCTTACACCATGCGATTTCATTATAGAGGTAGGCGCGGCGTGCATCATCCTCCGACAAATTACCCAGCTTCTCTTCAAAACCTTGAATATCAGCTTTAAGCTTGTCGGCATCGACGGTCGCCAAATCGCAAGCGCGCTCGGCGAGAACGGTCACGACATCGTCCGCAACCTGGGCATAGCCGCCGGCCACGGCAAACGTGTGGTCGACAGTGCCCATGGCCTTATCGGAAACGCGAACGTAACCGCGGTCGATCGTGCAGATCTCGCTGGAGTGAGCAGGCAGGACGCCAAACTCGCCATCCGTGGACGGAATCGACACAAACGCAGCGTCGCCCTCATAGGCGCAGCTCACGGGGCACACGATGCGGATACGCATAACCTACTTCTCCCCCATCTTGCGGGCGCGCTCGCGCACGTCCTCAATCGTGGAAGCATAGCGGAAAGCCTGCTCGGGCAGGTCATCGGCCTTGCCGTCGACAATCTCGGCGAAAGAGCGGACGGTATCCTCGACGCGGACGTAGACACCGGGGTTGCCGGTGAACTTCTCGGCGACGTGGAAGGACTGCGAGAGGAACTGCTGAATCTTACGGGCACGGTTGACCGTAAGGCGCTGCTCCTCGGACAGCTCGTCCATACCCAGAATGGCGATGATGTCCTGAAGGTCGGAGTACTCCTGCAGGAGCTCCTGGACCTTGACGGCGACACGGTAGTGCTCCTCGCCGACGATCGAGGGATCGAGAGCGTCGGAGGAAGATGCGAGCGGGTCGATAGCCGGGAACAGGCCGAGCGACGAAATGCTACGCGAAAGAACCGTGGTGGCGTCGAGGTGCGTAAACGTCGTGGCAGGCGCCGGGTCGGTCAGGTCGTCTGCGGGGACGTAGACAGCCTGGACGGAGGTAATGGAGCCCGTCTTGGTCGAGGTAATGCGCTCCTGGAGGTCGCCCATCTCGGTTGCCAGCGTGGGCTGGTAACCAACGGCGGACGGCATACGGCCCAGCAGTGCGGAAACCTCGGAACCTGCCTGGGAGAAGCGGAAGATGTTGTCGATGAACAGCAGAACGTCCTGGCCACGATCACGGAAATACTCAGCGGTGGTAAGGCCGGCCAGACCGATGCGCAGACGCGCTCCGGGCGGCTCGTTCATCTGACCATAGACCAAGCAGGTCTTGTCGATAACGCCAGACTCGCTCATCTCGAGGAACAGGTCGGTGCCCTCGCGGGTACGCTCGCCGACGCCGGTGAACACCGAGGTGCCGCCGTGCTCCTGGGCGAGGTTGTTGATGAGCTCCTGAATCAGAACGGTCTTGCCGACGCCGGCGCCGCCGAACAGGCCGATCTTGCCGCCCTTGGCATAGGGCGCGAGCAGGTCGACGACCTTGATGCCGGTCTCGAGCAGCTCGGTCGCGGGGGCGATGTCCGTGAAGGCCGGGGCCTCGCGGTGGATGGGCAGATATTCCGTGGCGTGGACGGGGCCTTTGCCGTCGATCGGCTCGCCGATGACGTTGAACATGCGGCCAAGCGTCGCCTCGCCGACGGGCATTTTCACGCTCGAGCCGGTGTCCACGGCGACGCAGCCACGCTGCAGCCCGTCGGTGGAAAAGAGCGAGATGCAGCGCACCGCGTTGTCGCCGAGCTGCTGCACCGCCTCCATGACGATGCGGCGCTCACCGGCGTGCACCTCGATGGCGTTGTTGATCTCCGGCAGCTTTCCGGCCGGGAACTGCACGTCCACCACCGGGCCGATGACCCTTTTGACGATACCGTTTTCCATACGTTCTCCCTTCGTGGGACGCGGCGCTGCCGCCGCGGTGTTAGTCCGATTTGTCCGATTTTTTCAGCGCGGCGCTGCCGCCGACGATCTCGGAGATCTCCGTCGTGATCGCGGCCTGGCGCGCGCGGTTGAACTCCAGATTCAGGTCCTCGATGAGCTCCGCCGTCGAGTCCGTGGCGGCGGTCATCGCGGTCATGCGCGCGGCGTGCTCGCCCACGCGGGCCTCGAGCATCACGGCGTAGACCGTGTTGTTCAGGTACAGCTCGAGCACGTTGTCGAGCACGGTCTGCGCGTCCGGCACGAACAGATAGTTGTTGTTCGCGGCGTGCGTCGGCCTCCGGCGCGGCGGGCAGCAGCTGCCGGTGCACCGGCGTCTGGTGCAGCACGGAGTCAAAGTGCTGGTAGACGAGGTGGATCTCGTCCGCCTCGCCGGTGCGGTAGAGGTTTTTGAGCTCCTCGGCGATCTCGAGCGCCTCGGCCATGGTGGGCGTGTCGCTCAGGTCGGAGAAGATCTGCCGCACGGGCAGGTCGGTGCCCGCGAGCACGTCGCGCCCCCAGCGGCCGCACACGATCACGGAGCAGGGGCGCGCCTCGGCGCGCACGAGCCCCTCGAGGTGGCGCAGCAGCAGCTGGTTATACGCCCCGCACAGCCCGCGGTTGCCCCAGAAGACCACGTAGCACACGTGGCCGACGTGCCGCCGGGGCGTAAGATACGGGTGCTCAAAGCTCGCGTCGCCGGCGAGCAGGGCGTTGAGCACGGCCTGACTCTTGTCCGCGAACAGGCGCACGCCCGCAAGGCTCGTCTGCGTCTTGCGCAGCTTCGACACCGCGATCATCTTCATCGTGCGGGTGATCTGCTGCGTGCTGTTCACGCTGCGGATGCGCGCGCGGATCTTATGCAGGTTCGTCAAGGGGCGTCAACTCCTCTCTGCCGGCGGCGGGGATGATGGTTCATAGATTCTTCAGGGTCTCGGCGGCAAGCTCGCGCAGGCGCTCGAGCGCCTCGGGCGGGAGCTTTTTGCCGCTGTGCACGAGGTCGTGCAGCTCCGGATACGTCCGGTGGATGCGCGCGAGCAGGGCGTCGGCGTAGCGCGGCACGTCCTCGACGGCGATCGTGTCCGTGTACCCCTCGCCGGCGGCGAAGAGCACCGCGACCTGATCGGCCGCGTCCATGGGCGCGTACTGCGGCTGCTTCAGGAGCTCGGTCATGCGGCTGCCGCGCGCGAGCGTGTCGCGCGTGGCCTTGTCGAGGTCGGAGCCGAACTGCGCGAATGACGCCAGCTCCCGGTACTGCGCCAGGTCCATGCGCAGCCGGCCGGCGACCTGCTTCATGGCGCCGAGCTGCGCCGCGCCGCCGACACGCGACACGGACAGGCCCACGTTGATGGCCGGGCGCACACCGGCGTGGAACAGATCCGTCTCGAGGAAGATCTGCCCGTCGGTGATGGAGATGACATTCGTCGGGATATAGGCCGAGATATCGCCCGCCTGCGTCTCAATGATGGGCAGGGCGGTCATGCTGCCGCCGCCGGCTTCCTCGCTCAGGCGCGCGGCGCGCTCGAGCAGGCGGGAGTGCAGATAAAACACGTCGCCGGGGTAGGCCTCGCGTCCGGGCGGACGCTGCAGCAGCAGGGAGATCTCACGGTAGGCCACGGCCTGCTTCGACAGGTCGTCGTAGACGATGAGCACGTCGCGCCCGCGGTACATGAAGTACTCGCCGATGGCGGCGCCCGCGTAGGGCGCGATGTAGAGCATGGGCGCGGTCTCAGATGCGTGCGCGCACACGACGGTGGTGTAGGCCATGGCGCCGCGGTCGCGCAGCTTCTGCACGACACCCGCGACGGTCGATTCCTTCTGGCCGATGGCGACGTAGATGCACAGCACGCCGGTGTCCTTCTGGTTGAGGATGGCGTCGATGGCGATGGCGGTCTTGCCGGTCTGTCGGTCGCCGATGATGAGCTCGCGCTGGCCGCGGCCGATGGGCACGAGCGCGTCGATGGCCTTGATGCCGGTCTGCAGCGGGACGCTCACGCCCTTGCGCGCGATGACGCCGGGCGCGGGGCTCTCGATGGCGCGGCGCTCCGCCGTGCGGATGGGGCCGAGCCCGTCGATCGGGCGGCCGAGCGCGTCGACGACGCGGCCGGTCATCTCCTCGCCCACGGGCACGGACATGATCTGCCCCGTGCGGCGCACGCGGTCGCCCTCCTGCAGGTGGCCGTAGGGCCCGAGCAGCACGACGCCGATGTCCTCGCGGCCGAGGTCCATGACCATGCCGCGCAGCGTGCCGTCAAAGGCCAGCAGCTCGCCGGCCATGACGTCGGCGAGGCCCCGGATGCGGCAGATGCCGTCCGACAGGCTCGTGACGACGCCGGACTGGAACACGTCGATGCCGACGTGCGTGTCCGCGAGCCTGGCGCGGATGCAGTCAGCGAGGTCGGGCGTTTGGGCCGTCGTGTGCAGGACGCTGTTGGCCGCGTCCTGCTCGAGCAGGTCGAGCGCGTGGCGCAGCGTGCCGTCATAGTGCGTGTCGCCGATGCGCAGGCAGATGCCGCCGATCAGCTCCGGGCGCACGGTCGTCATGACGGTGACGTGGCCGTAGGCGCGCGTGAGCGTATCGGTCAGCGCGTCGAGCGCGGCGGCGCTCAGGGGCTCGGCCGATTCGACCGTCACGGTCAGCGTGCCGGTCTCGGCGAGGGCGAGCGCGTCGCTCGGCTGGGTAGTCAGGTGCTCGCCGATGTGGGCGAGGAAGTTGTCAATAAGGTTTGCGCGCGCGGGTGCGAACGCGTCCTGCGCCAGCACACCGGCGGCGGCCGCCGTGATGCGGCCGATGGCCGCGTCGCTCACGCGGTCTTCCATGTCGCTGCGCAGCTGCGCCTCGGTCTGCTGCGCGCTGCGGCGCACGGCCTCGGCCTGACGGGCGGTCTCGGCGTCGGCGGCTGCGGTGTTGGCCGCCGCCTGACGCTGCGCGTCCGCGAGCTGGCACTGCGCCTGCGCGTCGGCCGTCTGCTGCGCCTCGGCAATGTCCTCGGCGGTGTGGCGGGCCTGATCCTGCGCGTCGGCCGCGCGGCCGAGCGCGTCGGCAATGCGCTCCTTCCGGTCCTGGAAGAGCTTGCGGATGCGCTTGCGCGTCAGGAAAAACAGCGCGCCTGCCAGCAGCAGGAAGTTGAAGACGGGGCCGATGGCTCTCAGAAATTCCATGGCGTCGGCGCCCCCTTTCGATTCATTTCATGCATGGTTCAGCCCTCATGTGCGGGGGCGACCCACTGACGGATCTGCGCGGCATTGCGCTCGGCGGCGTCGCTGCCGAGCAGCCCGCCGGTCAGCGCCGTGACGAGCTCGGGCAGCTTCGCGTCCACGGCGGCGGCCGCGGCGGTCTCTTCGTCGCGCACACGCGCCCGCATGGCGCGCGTGGCCTGTGCGGCCTCCTGGTGCGCGCTCTGCAGCGCCTGGGCGCGCGTGCGCTCGGCTGCGCTCTTGGCCTCGGCCAGCAGCGCGTCCGCCGCGGCGGCCTGCTTGCGCTGGGCCTCGCTGCGATCGCGCGCGGCCGCGTCGAGCTGCTGCTGGGCGGTGCGCCCGGCGCTGAGCCCGTCCTGAATGCGCGCGTCGCGCGCGGCCATGAACGACACCAGCGGGTCAAACAGCAGCTTCTTCAAAACCACCAGCAGCACGAAAAAGCAGATCACCGTCCAGATCAGTTCGGAGATGTTGATGCTCAAAGCGTGTGCCTCCCTTGTTCCGGGCTTCTCAGCCGAGCTGGCCGATCAGCAGAAACGCGATCAGCAGGCCATAGATCGTCAGCGATTCGAGCAGGCCCATGGCGATGATCATGTTCGAGCGGATGGTGCCGGCGGCCTCGGGCTGGCGCGCGATGGCGTCCATGGCGTGGGCGGCGGCCAGACCCTGGCCGATGCCGGGGCCGATGGTGCTGATGGCGATGGCGAGCGCAGCGGCGATCGCAATGATTCCGGTTGACATAACTCTTTTCCTCCTAATGTTTTTCGGTTATCTGAATCTTCTTTCCTTGCGCGTTTATGGGATGCAGGGCGTCACTCCTCGATGGCTTCCTCGATATAGATCGACAGCAGCATCGTGAACACGACGGCCTGGATCAGGCAGAACAGCAGGCTCAGCACCTGCATGAGCAGCGGCAGCACGAGCGGGAAGAGGTTGCCGAGCTCGTGCGTGACCATTTCCTCGCCGTAGAGGTTGCCGTACAGTCGCAGCGCGAGGGAGAACGGCCGCACGATCTGCTCGATGAGGTTGAGCGGCAGCATGAGCAGGAAGGGCTTGATAAAGCTCTTGAGATAGCCGCCCAGGCCGCGGCGCTGGATGCCGACGGTGTGCGTCATGCAAAAGGCGATGATGGCCAGACCCGCCGTGACGGACAGCGTGGCCGTCGGCACGGTAAACACCGCGCCCGCGCCGGGCAGCAGCCCGATATAGTTGGACACGACGATGAAGATGAAAAACGTCGCCATCATCGGGAAGTAGCGCCGGGCGTTGGCCGGGCCGAGGATGCCGCCGTAGAAGCCCTGCAGCTTTTCGACGGCCATTTCGGCGGCGTTCTGCAGCGGGCCGGGCACGTCGCGCAGTCTGCGCGTGGCCAGCCACGACAGCAGCGCCAGCACGGCCACGATGACCCACATGGTCACGACCGCGCCGGTCACCTCCAGCGGGCCGATGGAAAACAGTACGTTCGTCTCACCCATGGGTGTCGTCCCTCCGTTCGTCCGCCGGAGCGGTGTCCGGCGTGGATTCCTGTGCAGCGTCTTCGGGCAGCGCGATCGTCTCCGCATCCGGCACCTCCACGCCCTCGGCGGGGATGGTGTCGTCCATTTTCCGCGCGAGGATCCACACGCCGGCGATGCTGCCGCCCGACAGGCCGACGGCCGTGCCGATGAGCGTGCCGGCCAGCGGCAGCGGCACCACCTTGCGCAGCAGGTACACGAGCACGAGCGCGGCGAGGTTGATGACCTGCCGCAGGCCGCTGGTGCCCATGACGGTGGTTTTGTCCTGTTTGGCGCGCTGCAGGCTGCGGCGCAGCAGCAGCGTGTTGCCGGCGGCCACGAGCAGGCCGAACGCCAGTCCGGCCGCGCCGCCGAGCAGATATTGTCCGATCGACATTTGCTGTCCCTCCCGATCTGCGGAAAACCCCGGCAGCGCCGGGGCAATTTCTTAGCGAAAACTTAGCGGATACTTAACAGTATTCTATTATATCATGATGACGAAAAATTGCCAATACCCAATTCAGGATTTTGAATAATTTTGTTGAATTCTACAAATAGAAACAAAATGCCCCGGAAGCCGCCGTGCCGCTTCACAAACCGGGGGAAATAGTATATACTGTGGGGCAGAAAAAAGCCGCGGGTCCCGGCATCCCACAGGGCACCCCGCGGCGAAAAATCTTCCGAAAAGAGGGATACGGTATGAAATACATTCTCGTCATCGGCGACGGCATGGCCGACCACCCGCTCGACACGCTCGGCGGCCGCACGCCGCTCGAAGCATCGAAAAAGGACGCGATCGACGCCCTCGCGCGCCACGGCATCCTCGGCAGCGTGCGCAACGTGCCCGAGGGCTTCGCCCCCGGCAGCGACACGGCCATCATGTCCATCTTCGGCTGCTCACCGCGCAAGTACTTTTTCGGCCGCGCCCCGCTCGAGGCGGCGGCGTCCGGCATTCAGCTCGCCCCCGGCGATGCGTGCTACCGCTGCAACATGGTCACGTATGCCGATGAGGACGTGCCGTTCGAGCACAAGCACATCCTCTCCCACAGCGCGGGCAGCATCGAGGGCCGCGAGTCGGACGAGCTCGTGACGATGCTCTTCCATCACCCCGACTTCCGCCCGCTGGCCGAGCAGGCCGGCATGGTCATCCACAAGGGCTCGTCGTTCCGCCACCTCGCGGTGCAGAGCCACGTGGACATTCAGGGCATCCGGCTCGCCCCGCCGCACGACCACCTCGGCGAGGAGATCGGCCCCATCCTGCCCACCGGCTGCCCGAACGCCGACGTGCTGCGCGAGCTCATGCGCCGCGCGTTCGACATTCTCGACCAGCACCCGATCAACGTCGCGCGCCGCGCCGCCGGCAAGCTCCCGGCCAACGGCGTCTGGTTCTGGGCCGAGGGTACGGCGGCCGCGCTGCCGAACTTCCCGGAGCACTACGGCTCGGACGGCGGCGTCGTCTCGGCCGTGCCGCTGTGCCACGGCATCGGCATCCTGACGGGGCTGGAGGCCGTCACCGTCCCGACCGCGACCGGCGAGTGGGACACCGACTACGCCGCCAAGGTCGCCGCCGCGCTGGACGTGCTCAAACGGCACGACTTCGTGGCCCTGCATCTTGAGGGCCCGGACGAGGCCACGCACAACCACGACCTCGAGCACAAGATCTACTCCATCGAGCGCCTGAGCGCCGACGTCGTCGCCCCCGTGACCGAGGCGCTGCGCGCCGCGGGCGAGGACTTCCGCCTGCTGCTGCTCTCGGACCACATGACGTACATGGCCAACGGCGCACACGGCGCCGACCCCGTGCCGTTCGTGCTCTATGACAGCCGCGTGACGGAGGGCTCCGGTCTGCCGTATTCCGAGGCCAACGGCCGCAAGGGCCCGTATGTGGACGACGGCGCGGAGCTGATGGACCTGCTCTTCGAACTGAAAAAGCTGTGACCGGCACGACGATGGAGCCCGCGTGGGCGAAGCTGAACCTGTCGCTGGACGTGCTCGGCGCGCGGCCCGACGGGTTTCACGACCTGCGCATGGTCATGCAGAGCGTGGACCTGCACGACGATGTGACCGTCACGCTCGACGATACCGGCACCTGCCGCGCCGAGACCAACCGCAGCTATCTGCCCTGCGGGGCGGACAATGTGGCCGTGCGCGCGGCGCAGGTGTTTCTCTCGCGCGCGGGGCTTACCTGCGGCGTGCACATTCGGCTGCACAAGCGCATCCCCGTGTGCGCGGGGCTGGGCGGCGGCTCGTCGGACGCGGCGGCCGTGCTGCGCGCGCTCGAGCGGCTGACCGGCGCGGGCTTCACCCGCACGCAGCTCGAGGAGATGGGGGCTGAGATCGGCTCGGACGTGCCGTACTGCGTCGCGGGCGGCACGGTGCTGGCCGAGGGCCGCGGCGAGCGGCTCACGCCCGTCACGCCCATGCCGCGCCTGCCGGTCGTGATCTGCAAGCCGGACTTCCCGATCTCGACACCGGAGCTGTTCCACCGCGTGGACGCGCGCACCTCGCGCTGCCGTCCGGACACGGAGGGCATCTGCGCCGCGCTCGCCGACGGGGACATGCCCCGGCTCGCCCGCCGGATGTACAACGTCTTTGAGGACGTGCTCACCCACCGCGAGGGCGAGATCGCGGCCATCAAGAGCCGCCTGCTTGACGGCGGCGCGCTCGGCGCGGTCATGAGCGGCACGGGCTCGGCCGTGTTCGGCCTCTTCGCCGATGCCGACAGCGCGGCGTATGCCAAGCGCCGGCTCGCGCGCGATTATCAAGAGTGCTTCCTGACCGAGACCATTGCCCGCCTGGAGATCTGAGCCCGCCGGATTAAAACCGAACAAAACTGCCGATACTGAGCACAGATGCCCGGTACCGGCAGTTTTTCATCACAGAAAGGCGGACATACGATGCATACCCATTCTCTCTCCATCCATCCCGATTCCGGCCGCGCGCTGCGCCCGTGGGAGCTGGCGCTGCTGCTGGCCGTGTGCGTGACGCTGCTGACCGGCACGTGGGCGCAGGCGCGCAGCCAGCTGCTCGCGGCCCGGCTCGTGCGGCTGCACGTGATCGCCGTCTCGGACGACGACGCCGAGCAGGCCGTGAAGCTGCAGGTGCGCGACGCGGTGCTGGCCTATCTCGAGCCGCAGCTTGCCGACGTGACGGACATCGGCGCGGCGGAGCAGCTCATCGCGGGCGACCTCGACGGCATCGCCCGCGCGGCGCAGGCGGCGGCGGGGGAGCGGCCGGTGCGCGTGTCGCTCGGCCCCGAGCACTACCCGACGCGCGACTACGGCACGTTCGCCCTCCCGGCGGGGGTGTATACCTCCCTGCGCGTGACGCTTGGCGCGGGCGCGGGGCACAACTGGTGGTGCGTCATCTTCCCGCCGCTGTGCGCGCAGGCGGTGGGATTGTCGGAGCAGGCGGTGCAGGCGCTCTCGGACGACGATGTGCGCCTCGTCACGGAGTCCGGCGGCGGCTATGTCGTGCGCTTCCGGCTGCTGGAGCTGTGGGACGCGCTCGTGCAGCGGCTGAGCTGACGGCGCGGAGAACGGAAAAGCGCCCCCGCGGGAGAACATCCCCGCGGGGGCGCTTGCCATAGGGTCACGCGAGCTGCTTTCGGCGCAGCAGCCGGCAGACAAGGGCACACAGCAGCAGGCCGAGCGCAAACATCAGGCCCATCGCACCCAGAGCGGCGGCGGCGCTGAACAGGCCGATCGACATTTCATGCACCGCGCCGATGTCCACGAGGATCTCGCACACGAGCCACAGCCCGGCGCTGATGCCCACGGCCGCCCGGAAATCGCGCCGGCGCTGCAAAACGCACCGCACGCCGACGCCGGCGGCAAGCAGGAGCAGATACAGGACGATCCGCCCGGTCATGCCATTGGCCACAAAGGTTCCCATCATTTTTACCAGTGCAAACGGTTCCATACGATGACCTCCTGTTTCGGTAAGATGTGTGTATCCGGTTTTGCCTCACCCTTATTTTAGCAGGATGATTCTGAAATTGGAATGATATTTATCATATTTGTTAATAGTTCCAAAATGTAGTTTCAAAATCTGTACAGTGCTGACAAATCCTTCTTCTCATCTTCTGCGATCCTGTCGCAAAAACCGCCGCCCGGCGTGCCAGAACGCAAAAAACCTTCTCCGTTGGGAGAAGGCTCTTTGCATTTGCGGTATTCGACGGCATCAGTGGCACGGCGTGTGTCCGACCCGCACCCTTAGCCTTCCCCTCAAGGGGAAGGCTTGAAAAGCCCCCTCGGGCTCCCCTGCGGGGCAGGGGCTTTGAGCGCCGCCCGCTCAGTAGCTGTACACGCCGCCGCCGATGAACTCGCGCAGCATGCTCTCGGGCGCGAGCAGGGCGGGGTCGATCGTCTCGAAGCGCTCGAGCGCCGGCAGGATGCTGCGGATCTCCGCATAGCGCTCCGCGCCCTCGGGCACGGCCGCGAGCAGGGGCGCGGCGTAGTTTTTCAGGATGGACACCTCGCACGGGAACGACGAGTCGAACATCAGGTTCGCGCGCTCCTTGAACGGGGAGATGAACCGCTTTTCGCCGCGGCGGACGTTGGCCCACATATCCAGCGTTGCGGCGGCGGGGGTGCCGCGGAAGTTGCTGTCGCGCACGAGGCGGCGCAGCAGGCGCATCCACGTGCCCTTGAACACCTCGCGCCCGTCGCTGTCCACGACGATGGAGCGCGCGCTGATATACAGCCGGAACGCGTCCGGACAGTAGGCGGCGATGTCGTCATTGAGCGCGTGGATGCCTTCGCACACGGCGACCTCGTCCTTGCCGAGGCGCATGGGCCGGCCGATGGGGCCGGACTGCACGCGCGTGACGAAATTATAGCGCGGCAGGTGGATCTCCTCGCCGCGGGCGAGCGCGTTGAGGTGCTCGCCGAGCAGGTCCATGTCCAGGCACGCGGGGGACTCAAAGTCGATGTCGCCTTCCGGCGTGCGCGGCGCGGTGCGCGGGTTCACGGTGCGGAAATAGTCGTCCATGGCGAGACTCTGGCTGCCGATGCCCATCCGGCGCAGGGCCTCGGCGATCTTCATGGCCGTGGTGGTCTTGCCGCTGCCGGACGGGCCGGACAGCAGCACGATCGGGCACGTGTGCACGTTCTCGGCGATGGCGCGGGCCGCGCGCTCGATCTTTTCGGCATAGGCCGCGTCGCACGCGTCAACAAATTCCTTGGGGTCAGCCTGAATGCGGCGGTTGATCTCCTGAATGTGGTAACTCATTGAAAAAACGCCTCCAGTTCCGCCTTGGCCGCGCAGATGCGGTCGATATTGGCGATGTATTCCGTGGGATACTTGGGGTCGATGTGCCGCTCGAGTTTGCCGCCGTTGGGGCGCACGAGCTTCGTCGAGGCGCCGCCGCCCATGGCGAGGATGCTGCACAGCTCCTCCATGATGCAGATGTTGTAGAGATTCTCCTGCCCCGGCCGCGTCCAGCCGACGTTTTCAAACCCGCCGGACATGAACTTCTGCCGGTAGAGGTAATACGGCGCGTAGCCGGCCGCGTCGAGCGCGGTGTTGGCAAAGTCGAGCATCTCGCCGACCTGCTCGCCGTCGGGGATGGGGGCGTCCTGCGTCATGAGGTCGGCCCCGCGCTTGCGCGACAGCGTGTGCACGGTCACGTTTTCGGGCGCGAGCGCGAGCACCTGCTCGAGCGTGGCGCGGAAGCCGTCCGGCGTGTCGCCGGGCAGACCCGCGATCAGGTCCATGTTCACGGCGAAGCCGCCGGTCTCGCGCACGAGGCGCAGCGCGTCGAAAATATCCTGCGCGGTGTGGCGGCGGCCGATGGTCCCGAGCACGCGGTCGTCGAGCGTCTGGGGATTGACGCTGATGCGGTCGACCCGGTGCGCGCGCAGCACGTGCAGCTTGTCGGCCGTGATGGTGTCGGGCCGGCCGGCCTCGACGGTGAACTCGCGCAGGGCGCTGAGATCGAACGCCGCCTCGAGCTGCGTGCACAGCGCGTCGAGCTGGCGCGCCGAGAGCGTGGTCGGCGTGCCGCCGCCGATGTAGAGCGACACGATGCGCAGACCGGCGCGCTGCACGGCCTTTGCCGTCGCGGCGATCTCGCGCGCGAGCGCCTGCAGGAACTCCGGCACGAGCGCCATGCTCTTTTCCACCGACTGGCTCACGAAGCTGCAGTAGGCGCAGCGCGTCGGGCAAAACGGGATGCCCACGTACAGGCACACGTCCTTGTCGCCGAGCGCGTCCATGGCGCGCAGCGTGGCGTGGGCGGTGCGCACGACGAGCGCGGCGCGCGCGGGCGCCACGTCGTAGTGCCGCTCAAAATAGCGCATGGCCTGCGCGTCGCCCATGCCCTGCGCGAGCAGGGGGGTCATGAGCTTGCCGGGGCGCACGCCCGTGAGCATGCCCCACGGTTTGTGCGGCATGCCGATGCCCATGGCCGCGCGGTAAAACGCGCGCTTGACCGCGCCCTGCAGCCGCCGGTCGGTTTCGGTGGGGTCGGTCAGCTCGCCGTTGGGCACGCTCGTGCGGCCGTTGGCCGTCCGTCCGTGATAGACGAGCACGCACGTCGCGGTCGTGATCTTGGGGCCGGGCATGAGCCGCAGCTCCACGCGGTCGCCGGTCGGCCGTCCGTCCGGATACTCCGGGCGCTCGTCCGGAAACAGCGTCAGGAGCATCTGCTCCACTGCATAGCGGTAATCATGTCCGATCAGATAGAGATTCATGGTATTCTTTTTCTCCTCTTCCTGTGTCAGGTCAGGAGCGGTCCTTGGCCTTGTTCTTGAGTTCTCTGGCCTTCGCCTTCAGGGCCTTGGCCAGCTGCTTGCGGCGCTGCGCATGCTCATGCACACGCGTGAAGGCCGGGCCGTTGGTCTTGCCCTCGCGCAGCGCCGGGAACGCCTGCGCGATACGCTCGTGCACGATGTTGCGCTGACCCAGCAGCTCCTCGCGGCGCTGCAGCAGTTCGCTGCGGCGCGCCAGCAGCTCGCTGCGGCGCATGAGCGAGTTCTCGGCGCGCTTTTCTGCGATCTGCTCGCCTTTTTCCTTCGCGTCGGTGTAAACCTCCATGCCGCGGTCCTTCGCGTCCGAGGCACGAATATAGATCTCCTCGCCGATCTCGTCGGAGATGGCCGTGAGCGAATCCTCGATGGCCTGCAGAGCGCGCAGCTTCTTCGGCAGCTTGCGGATCTCCATGGCGGTGATGATGTTGTCCGTGATCCACAGGGCACTGAACGTGCCGAGCAGCACCCAGCCGAGCTTTTTCGGGATGAGGTCGACGACCTTGGCCACGAGCGGCTGGAACACGTCGACCACGAACACGCACGCGATGCCCCACAGCACCGAGAACTCCAGACACACGTAGCCCTTGATGTTCAGCGGACGCTTGGAGTAGTCCCACCATTTGTCGTGGAACACCTTTTCGAGCACCCAGCCGGTGAGGTATTCGATGGCGCTCGTGAACAGCACACTGCCGCCGAACAGCAGCCAGAGGCTGCTCTTGAGCGGCCCGAGCACGAGCAGCACGCTCATCACACCGAAGCCGTAGATGGAGCAGATGGGGCCGTTGACGAAACCGCGGTTGACGAACTTGCCGTGTGCGATGGCGGCGAAGGCCACCTCGGAGCACCAGCCGAGAAATCCATAGATGTAGAAGTACCAGAGGATCTGGAACCAGGAATAGGGCACAAGCACGAAAAAAACTCCTCTCAGATCTGGGTGCCTGCGGTGATACTAACCCAGTCTAATCATAATCATTCAAATATTATAACATAATGGTCCGGGCATTTCCAGCCTTTCCGTCCCGGATGGGACAAAAGCGGCAAAATGGACAAAAACACAGCGGCGTGCCTTTTCAAGCCTTCCTCTTTGAGGGGAAGGCTTGAAAAACTGCCATCCGCCTTTGCTTTTGCGCGCAAAAACGCGGAGCGCACGAGGGTGCGCTCCGCCTGAAAAAACCGGGGATTTACTTGATCGTCAGCAGCAGCTCGCCGGCCTTGACCGACTGGCCGCCCTTGACAAAGACTTCGTCGATCGTGCCGTCCATGCGGGCGACGACGCTCGTCTCCATCTTCATGGCCTCGATCACGGCGAGCACGTCGTTGACCTTGACCTGGTCGCCGGGCTTGACGTTGACCTTCGACACCATGCCCGGGATGGACGCGCCGGCCTGGCTCTTGTCGTTCGGGTCGGCCATGACGACGGTCTTGGCCGTGTCGGCCGCGGTCGGGTCGGGCACGGCGACCTCGCGGCGCATGCCGTTGAGCTCGAACTGCACGTTGCGCGTGCCGTCGTCGTTGCGGTCGCCGAGGCCGATGTACTTGATCATGAGGGTCTTGCCGTCCTCGATGTTGATCTTGTTCATCTCGCCGACGGCCATGCCGTTGAAGAACACGTGGCTGCCCATGCGCATGATGTAGCCGTACTCCTTGCGGTGGCGGACGTACTCCTCATAGACCTTCGGGTACATGGCGTAGGAGATGAGGGAGCGCGGCTCCTCGTAGTTCGGGTAGAACTTGACGATCTCGCGGCGCAGCTGGTCCCAGTCGGTGGGCGGCAGCAGGTCGCCGGGGCGGCCGGTGATGGGCTTCTCGCCCTTGAGCACGACGCGCTGCAGATCCTTCGGGAAGCCGCAGGGCGGCTGGCCCATCATGCCCTTGAAGTAGCTCACGACGCTGTCGGGGAAGGCGAGGTGCTCGCCTTTTTCGACGATGTTCTCGGGCGTGAGGTCGTTTTGCACCATGAAGATCGCGAGGTCGCCGACCATCTTGGACGACGGCGTGACCTTGATGATGTCGCCGAGCATGAGGTTGACGGTGCGGTACATCTCCTTGACCTCCGCGAAGCGGTGGCCGAGGCCGAGCGACTCGACCTGCGGCTGCAGGTTCGTGTACTGGCCGCCGGGGATCTCGTAGCGGTAGATATCGGTGACGGGGACCTTGAGGCCCTTGTCGAAGCTCTCATAGCGCAGGCGCACGTCGGCCCAGTAATCGGCCAGCTCCTGCAGGCGCTGCGGGTCAAAGCCGGTGTCGCGCTCCTGACCGCGCAGGGACTCGACGACGGCGTTCATCGACGGCTGGCTCGTGAGGTTTGCAAGCGGTCCGATGGCGGTGTCGACCACGTCCACGCCGGCCTCGGCCGCCATGAGATAGGTCGCGATCTGGTTGTCGGTGGTGTTGTGCGTGTGCAGGTGGATGGGGATGCCGATCTCCTGCTTGAGGGTGCTCACGAGCTTCTTGGCGGCGTAGGGCTTGAGCAGGCCGGACATGTCCTTGATGGCCAGCATGTGGGCGCCGCGGCGCTCGAGCTCCTTGGCGAAGTTGACGTAGTACTCGAGCGTGTAGCGGTCGCGCGTCGGGTCGAGGATGTCGCCGGTGTAGCACACGGTGCCCTCGAGGAACTTGCCCTGACGCAGGACCTCGTCCATGGCGGTCTCCATGTTCGGCATCCAGTTGAGCGAGTCGAACACGCGGAACACGTCGATGCCCTCGCGGGCGGACTCGGCGATGAAGGCACGCACGAGGTTGTCCGGATAGCTTGCGTAGCCGACGAGGTTCGAGCCGCGCAGCAGCATCTGGAACGGGATGTTCGGGATCTTCTCGCGCAGCATCTCCAGGCGCTCCCACGGGGACTCGTGCAGGAAGCGGTAGGCGGTGTCGAACGTCGCGCCGCCCCACATCTCGAGCGAGAAGCAGTCGGCGAGGATGTCGGCCGTGCCGTCGGCGCCCTTGAGCATGTCGCGGGTGCGCAGGCGGGTGCTCAGCAGGGACTGGTGCGCGTCGCGCATCGTCGTGTCGGTGATGAGCAGCTTCTTCTGGCCGAGGACCCAGTCCTTGACGGCCTCGGGGCCGTCGGTGTCGAGCAGGAGCTTGAGGCCGTCCTGCTTCGAGATCTCGCGCTGCGCCTTCGGGAAGCGCGGCGTGTCGTACTGGTGGCGCTCGGCGTCGGGATTGTTGACCTGGATGTTGGCGATGTATTTGAGCACGCGGGTCGCGCGGTCGCGCGATTCGGTGAACTCGAACAGCTCCGGCGTCTCGTCGATGAACTTCGTGTGGCACTTGCCGGCGATGAACGTCGGGTGCGTGAGGATGTTCGTCACGAACGGGATGTTCGTCTTCACGCCGCGCACGTGCTCTTCATTGATGGCGCGGGTGGCCTTGCGGCAGACGGCGGGGAAGGTGCAGTCCCAGCTCGTGACCTTGACGAGCAGGGAGTCGTAGTACGGGGAGATGACCGAGCCCGTGCCGACGTTGCCGCCGTCGAGACGCACGCCGAAGCCGCCGCCGGAGCGGTAGGCCTCGATCTTGCCGTTGTCGGGCGCGAAATTGTTGGCCGGGTCCTCGGTGGTCACGCGGCACTGGATGGCGTAGCCGTTGACCTTGAGGTTGTTCTGGTCGCCGAGACCGATCTCCGGGTGGCTGATCGGCTGACCCTCGGCGATGAGGATCTGCGCGCGCACGAGGTCGATGCTCGTGACCATCTCGGTGACGGTGTGCTCGACCTGGATGCGGGGGTTCATCTCGATGAAGTAATGGTTGCCGTCGCGGTCGACGAGGAACTCCACCGTGCCGGCGTTGACATAGCCGACGGCCTCGGCGATCTTCACGGCGTCGGCGTGCAGCTGCTCGCGGATGCTCTCGGGCACGCTCCACGCGGGCGCGAACTCGACGACCTTCTGGTAGCGGCGCTGCAGCGAGCAGTCGCGCTCGCCGAGGTGGCGCACGTTGCCGTACTGGTCGGCGAGGATCTGCACCTCGATGTGCTTGGGCTGCACGAGGTACTTCTCGATGAAGATGTCGTCATTGCCGAAGGCCTTGCGCGCCTCGCTCTTGACGAGCTCGAACGCGGGGATGACGTCCTCGGGCATCTCGCACAGGCGCATGCCGCGGCCGCCGCCGCCGGCCGCCGCCTTGAGGATGACGGGGAAGCCGAAGCTGATGGCCTTCTCGAGCGCCTCCTGCCCGTCGCGCAGGGGCTCGGAGCAGCCGGGGATGACCGGCACGCCGCACTCCATGGCGATCTGCTTGGCCGAGAGCTTGTCGCCCATCTTGCCGAGCACGTCGCTCGGGGGGCCGATGAACGTGATGCCGGCCGCTTCGCAGGCGCGGGCAAAGTCCGCGTTCTCGGACAGGAAGCCGTAGCCCGGGTGGATGGCGTCGACGCCGCGGCGCTTGGCCAGGTCGATGATCTCGGGGATGTCGAGATACGCGCCCAGGGGGCTCTTGTTCTCGCCGACGAGGTAGGCCTCATCGGCACGGGTGCGGAACATGCTCAGTTCGTCTTCCTTGGAGTACATGGCCACGGTGTGGATGCCGAGGTCGTAGCACGCGCGGAAGATACGCACCGCGATCTCGCCGCGGTTGGCGGCAAGGACCTTGTTGAAAACTTTTTCTGACACGGTCGTGTCTCCTTTCTGACTGCGGCGGGCCGCAGAGGTGGGGGCTGCAGCGGCGCAGAGGCGTGCTCCGGCGCGCTGTCAACGTCGGAATTATATCATATATCAGTAACAATAGAAATAAAATTTTGAAATTTTGGCGAGTTTAAAATCTAACAAATATGGTTTCCTCTTAATTTACACGCAATTCTTTTCTCGCCGCGCGGAATGTGGTACAATAGCGGGCGAAAATTCAGGAAAGCTGGAATGAATTTGGAAAATACCTGTTACATCGTCGGCGCGGCCAGTCTCGACGGCGTGCGCCTGAGCCCCCGGCCGGGGGACTATGTCATTGCGGCCGACGGCGGCTACCGCTCGCTGAAAGCGCGCGGCATCGAGCCGGACTTCGTCATGGGCGACTTTGACTCTCTCGGCTACCGGCCGGACCACCCGAACGTGGAGACACACCCGGTCATGAAGGACGACACCGACCTCGGTCTCGCCGTGCGCTGGGCGCTGGCGCACGGGTACCGGCGGCTCGTGATGGCGGGCGCGCT
>OIBQ01000243.1_pt1 | contig 21674 bp, 10 predicted proteins | sample 1581051 | NCBI WGS metagenome assembly OIBQ01 (sample SAMEA3882511, study PRJEB24775) | human gut metagenome | biome: human-associated habitat; feature: intestine environment; material: feces | place: Netherlands | collected 2009/2010
CGCCGACTGGATCGCGGCCGTGTGGGCCTCATCGGAAGCGTCGAGCAATGCGGAGAGCCGATCCATGTGCTGCGGCTGGGCGACGAAGGGAAGCGCCCCGTAAGCGGCGGCACGAACCTCCGCGTCGGAGGAGCCGAGCAGTGCGAACACCCGGTCTGCGGCCGCGGACATGCGGCGCGCAGCGGCCAGCTTGAGCGCAGGAACGAGTGCCGCGGCATCATCCTGCGCAAGCAGCCGCCCCACTTCGGGGTTGATCTGTCCGTTGAATGCAAGGAGGGCTTTCATCGCGGCACCGGCATGGGGGCCTTCGAGCGCCCCGGCCAACGCCCGTAGCGCCTTTTCGCCGCCGATACGGCCCGAGGCGGCAATTGCGGCCTCGGCCACGCAGCCGTCGGGCGACGCTACGGCGGCCGTAATCACATCGGCCTGCGACACGGCGCCGCACTCCCCGAGCCATCCGATAACGGCGGCCTGCGCGGCGGCATCGTAGCGCGGCATGCCGGCTGCAACCTGTGCGAAAAGTTTGTCGTCGCCTTTGCCGAGCGATTGCAGGGCGGCGAAGCGGTACTCCGCAGGGCCCTCCTCGAGGGCTTTGAGCACATAGGGCATCGCCTTCTGCACACCGAGGGCATCGGCCAGGATCGCGAGCGCACCGCCGCGGATGTACTGGAGGTCGCATTTGAGCAATCCCTTGGCGGCCTTTACGGCCCGGGCGTCGCCTGCGGCGGCGAGCCTTGCGAGCAGGCGCAGGTAAGCGTCCGCAGCGCCGGCGTCATCCCATGCGTAGCCGGTCTTGGCTGCGGCAGCGGCCAGCGGCTTGAGCGAGGCCTGCGAACCGCAGGCGGCCAGTGCGTTATAGATCTGCTCCGCGGTCTGCGCATCGGCACCTTCGAGCCATGTCAGGAGAAACGGTTCGGCAGCGGCAAGCCGCTTTTCAGCGAAAGCATAGGCGAGCGCTTGTTTGCGGGCAGCGGTAAGGTCGTCCTTGCCGGCCTCGGCGAGCAGCAGTGCTTCCGTACCCGGGGTCGAGACCAGCGCCCGGAGGGCATAGCCGGCCAGGTAGGGGTCGTCCAGATAACGGGCCATGGCGGCGGCATCGGCGGCCGTCGAACAGAATTGCAGCTGCGAGAAAAGGAAAGCCCGGTTGGCGTCGTCGCCGCAACGGTCGATAGCTGCCAGCAGGCCCTTGCGGACATCGTCACGCAGCGCTTCGTGCGCCGGGTCGGTCACATAGGCCACCACGCCGTTAAGGGCGTATTCGAACGTGGCGTTCTTGCCCTTGTCGGCAGGGACGAGCATGGCGGCGATCATCTCGACACCCTTGCTTCCGGTGGCGGCCAGTTCGCCCATCACCTGGTTGAAAACCTTGGCATCGGCTGCGGGAAGCTGTGCGAGTCCGTCGGCGACGATGGTTTCCGTCGTGCGCTGGCGGGCATCCGATTGCTGGGCGGCGGCTCCTGCGGGCAGCAGGGCGGCCAATGCTCCCAGCATAAAAAGTCGTATGATTATCTTTTTCATGGTAACTGGTGCTTAAATATGCCACGGGCCGCGCATCGGCTGGTCGATCAGTCGGTTGGCGGCATCGTCGCCGATGAAGAGTTGTTTGTCGGGGTCGAAATGCAACGTTCGGTTCAAACGCAGGGCGCAGGCACCCAGATTCACGAGCGTCGAGCTGCGGTGACCGATCTGTTCGTCGAGCGCAAACCTGCTCCGCGTGCGGACGCATTCCAAAAAGTCGGTGTTCTGCGGCGCAGGGTCGGGCATCTCGGCCAGTTTCTCCATGATGTCGGGGATCGTGCAGCGGAACCCTTTATAGACCTTGCCCAGCGGGCCTTCGATATAAGGCGTGTCGCCGCCGCTTTCGAAGCCTTCGCCTTCGAGGACGATCTGGCAGCCGTCATCGTAGGTATAGACGATCTTACGCCAGATACCCACGGCGTCGGGGTGCTGCTCGGGGGCGTCGACCTCGACCTTCACGGGCGAAGTTTCGTCCTTGCCCAGCAGGTACTGCACGGGATCCATGTAGTGTTGCCCCATGTCCGTCAGGCCGCCGCCGTCGTAGTCCCAGTAACCGCGGAAAGTCTGGTGCACACGGTGTTCGTTGTAAGGCTTGTAGGGGGCCGGGCCGAGCCACATGTCGTAGTCGAGATTCGACGGAACCCTCTGCGGGACGAGGTTCTCCTTGCCCACCCAGAAGAATTTCCAGGTGAAGCCGGTGGTGCCCGAGATGGTCACCTTGAGCGGCCATCCCAGCAGGCCGCTGTCGATCAGCTTCTTGAGCGGCTCGACGGTGGTGCCCAGGCCATAGAAGGTATCCGTGAAACGGAACCACGTATTGAGGCGGAAGATGCGGTTGTTGCGCTTGACGGCCTCCACGACGCGCTTGCCCTCGCCGATGGTACGGGTCATCGGTTTCTCGCACCAGATGTCCTTGCCGGCCTTGGCGGCCTCAACGGCCATGATGCCGTGCCAGTGCGGGGGCGTGGCGATATGGACGATGTCGACATTGGGGTCGGCGATCAGGCGGCGGAAATCGCGATAGGACTGCAACGTCTCGTTGAAACGCTTTTTGCCCAGGTCGAGCGCGCTTTGGAGATGCTTGCTGTCGACGTCGCAGACCGCCACCAGACGGCACTCCTTGGTGCTGGTGAAATGGTAGCTGCTCTTGCCGATGCCGCCGACGCCGATGATGCCTTTGGTGAGCTGGTCGCTCGGCGCCACGTGTTTCGGGCCGCCGAGCACATGGCGCGGGACGACCGTCAGCAGTGCCATGCCGCTCAGTGTTTTCAGAAAATTCCTGCGGGTACTCATATCGTGTTCAGGTTAGTGGTAATTATAAGGTTGTCAGACGGAAATTGCGCCAGAGCACCTTGATCCCGCCGCCGTCGTGGATCTGCAGGGCGATGCGCCCCTGTGCGGCGCCGATCCTGGCATCGGTGATGTCGACCATCTCTTCGCCGTTGAGCCACGTCTGCACGCGGTCGCCCTGGACTTTCAGGCGCAGCGTATTCCACTCGCCCTCCCGCAGGATGTCCTCCTTCTCGTCGGGGATCTGAACCAGCCAGCCGCGGCCGTAGGACTCGTAGATACCGGCCGTATCGAAGCCCTTGGGGGCCACTTCGCACTGCCAGCCGTGGACTTTCACGGGAGGCTCGACGAACGAGCGGAAAAAGACGCCCGAGTTACCGTTGGCCAGCTGCTTGAATTCGAGCGTCAGGTCGAAATCGTTATAATATTCGCGCGTGGCGAGGTAGCCGTACTCCTTGTCGGGGCCGCTCTCGCAAACCATGTTGCCGTCCTTGTCGACATACCACTTCTCCGTGCCGTAGGCCTCCCAGCCCGTCAGGTCTTTGCCGTTGAACAGCTCGACCTCGCGGCCGGCCTTGCGGGGCAGCTCCTTGATCTTCAGGTTGCGGAACGAAGCGGGCGAACCGTGATCCTGCAGGCAGATCACACCGCGGCGCGCAAGGCCGTATTCGGGTGCGGTCTCCCATTTGCCGCTGTGCTTGCGGGCGAACCAGTCGTCCGTCCAGGCTTCGAATTCGAGGATCTTGTGGCCGTTGAGCCAGTGCTCGACATGGCCGTTGTCGAAGACGATGCGCGACGAGTTCCACTCGCCCTGCGGGTTGACGAACAGCGAATCGGGATCGGGCAGGTGCATGGCGTAGTCCACGCCCAGTTTCTGCCACTCTTCGAGTTTGTTGGGGGCATTGACTTCTTCCCAGCCCTCGTTGTCGATCAGCTGGTATTCGGGGCCGGTTACGTAGGGTACCTTGAAATAGGGGTCTTCGACCACGTGGTAGATCATACCGCTGTTCCCTCCGTGGGAGAGTTTCCAGTCCCAGTCGAGGATGAAGTTTTCGTACTGTTTCTTCGTAACGATGTAGCCTGCCAGGTCGCTGCCGTCACCCTTGGCCTGGATGCAGCCGTCGACGACATGCCACGGCATGGTCAGCTCTTCGCCGTTGTAGTCCTTCCACTGGTCGAGCGTCTTGCCGTCGAACAACAGCTGCCAGCCGTCGGCAATCTCCTCTTTGGTCAGCACATTCTGTTGTGGCGCACATGCAGCGGCAGCGCAGAGCACGAGTCCCAGCCCGCACGCTTGCGCGAGCTTTCTGCGAAAATAAGTTTTAGTCAGCATAATTTATGATTGGTTAAATGGTTCCGTGGCCGGGGTTAGGACAAAAATACCTATTATTTATGATTATTCCAGCGCACGTATAGAACTATATAGAGGTTTGACAATCTATATAGCATTACATATCAGGGTTTTAAAAACCGAATCCACACCCCGGATTATATAGACTATCCGAAAGATCAGAGACCGATCCGCGACACCTGCTGCTCGAAATTGTCCCGATCCAGCGCCGCATTGCGGAGTTTGGTGCGGTAGGTATAGACCGTCGCCGAGGCACAGTTGAGCAGCGAAGCGATGTGTCCGCTGTCGGTAATCCCGAGCCGGATGGCCGCCAGAATCCGCAGCTCGGTGGTCAGCGATGCGTCGGCGCGGGGCGCAAAATGCGACTCGGGCTGCAGGAGGGCATTGACCTGTTCGATGAATTGCGGGAAGATGTCGAGGAACGAGGAATCGAACGACTGGTAGAACTTCGCATATTCGCCGCTGACGGCCTGCGAGGTGTTCAGCCAGCGCACCAGTTCGTCGACGCCCTTGTTGCGGGCGACGCGGCAGACCTCGCGGCGGAAAGTGTCAATCTGCTTGATGTAATGGACGGAAAGGTCGATATAGTGGCAGACGTAACGGTCTTTGATCCGGTTGGAGTCGACCAGCGCGCCGTTGATCTCGCGGATATGGTCGTTCTTGGCCTGCATCTCGTCGTTCTTCGCCTGTAACTGGGCGCTCATGTCAATCAGCTGCCGGTGGTTGCCGCGCAGGCGGCGGTGCTGCCACAGCACGTACCAGAGGATACCGATGAGGACGACCAGGAAGACACCGGCCAACCAGATCGTCGTGGTCATCATGGCCTGCCTTTGGGCGATGTTCGAGGAGATGGCCTCGCTGATCTTGACGGCCGCGGAAGAGGAGACCGGTATGCGCACCATCGACCGGCAGTGCATGGCGTCATCGGACGCGCTGCCCATATAGGCTGCCGCACGGTCGTAATCCTTGCGGTCGAACAGCAGCAGCGCAAGGTCGTACAGCGAGGCATAGGAACGGGTGCCGGCACGCAGGTCGGCGACGGACGATTCGGCCAGGTAATAAAGCCGCAGGTCGTCGTCGCCCCACGCCCGCGCGATGCCTGCGAGGCCGTAATAGAGAAGCGCCAGCTCCTGGTAGTCGGGATTCCGGGCCGTATAGGGCTCGAGTAACTGTACGGCCTCAGCGAAGCGGCCGCTGTCGCGCAGAGCGGCAGCGGCGATCCGCGCCTGCGTCCACTCCGACTGCCCGGGCACGGATATGTGCCTGACTCGCACCACCGTATCGCGCCATGCCGACCGCACGGCTCCGTCCTCGGCTTCGGCCGCACGCCGGGCGGCGATCGAGGAGTAGCGCGAATGCCATGCGGCATACTCCGCAGAGGACATGCCGGCCGTATCTATCCTGCGGAAAAGTTCTTCGGCAAGCCCCAGCTGCCCGCGGCCCAGCCAGACGTCGATGTCGGCAAGCAGGGCGATGCGGCGGATATCCTCCGACCCGGCAGAGGCGGCCAGCCGGTAAAGGCGGTCGACGTAATAAGCCGCCGAATCCAGCTGGTAGGTCACGTAATTCTGCGACACGGCGAACAGGCGCCACGCCCGGTCGCCGGCGTTGCGGGCACGCGCCACCTCCCGGCGCAGGCTGTCGTTCTGCGCCTGCCGCCACTGCTGGTAACGATCCTTGCGGGAAAGTTCCGCATCCAGCCGTTCCAGCGCCGCTTCGGTCTGAAGCGAGTATTTTGGGTGCCGCGTACATCCTGCGAGGGAAATGCACGCCAGAAGCACCCACAGGAAGCCGGATCGGGCGGGAAGGGTTCGCAGCATCATGGTTTCGGGTTTTGTGTCAGACAAAAATAAGACAAAAGCCGTTCAATACAAACTTTCCGGGCATAATTCGTCCGCCCTGTCGTCGGAAACCGTCCCGGCAGGACAAACCGAATGCCGCGAAAATTACGGCCAAATGCCTCACGCCATGTTGAAAAACACCGCGCAAGCGGAAAAATATCGAGCAAAACCGTTAACTTCGCAGCAAACGCAAACGACAATGAATACCGAAGCAAACCGAAAGACAGAGTGGGTCGTCGGGATCGGCGAAGCACTCTGGGACATACTGCCCGAAGGGCGGAAGATCGGCGGCGCTCCCGCGAACTTCGCCTACCACATGTCGCAGTTCGGGCTGCGCAGCTGCGCGGTCAGCGCCGTCGGCGACGACGAGGCGGGACGCGAACTCCGCAACCAGCTCCGCGAAAAAGGGGTGGGACATATGCTGGAAACGGTGCCGTTCCCGACCGGGACGGTCGAAGTCACGCTCGACGGGGCGGGCATCCCCAGCTACGAGATCCGGCAGGGCGTAGCCTGGGACAACATACCGTTCACCCCGCAGATCGAGGAGCTCGCCCGGCACACCCGTGCAGCCTGCTTCGGGTCGCTGGCACAGCGCAGCCCCGTATCGCACCGCACGATCGGGCGTTTCCTGGAAACGATGCCCGACGGCGAGGGACAATACAAGGTCTTCGACATCAACCTGCGGCAGCACTTCTACACGCAGCAGGTGGTCGAAGAGTCGCTGCGGAAGTGCAACATCTTGAAGATAAACGACGAAGAACTGGCCGTGGTCGGCAGCATGTTCGGCTTGGAGGGGATGCAGCCCGGGGAGCAGTGCCGCACGCTGCTCGACAGGTACGGGTTGCGGATCGTGATCCTCACCTGCGGCGCCGCCGGGAGTTCGGTATTCGCCCCCGACACCCGGTCATATATCCCCACGCCGCGCGTCGAAGTAGCCGACACGGTCGGTGCAGGGGACTCGTTCACGGCATCGTTCCTGGCCGCCCTGCTCTCGGGGCTCGGCATCGGGGAAGCACACAGGCTGGCCGTGGATGTCGCGGCCCACGTCTGCTCGCAGCACGGCGCCATGCCCCGGCTGCCGGAACGGTTTACCGCTCGGCTGCGCAATGACGGCCCCGCCATACGATAGGGACGACCGGGACGCACGGAATGGGCATCCCGCCCCGGATCGCCGCTCCCCTATCCGGCATAGCTGTGCATGCCGCCCAACAGGAAATTGACCCCGAAATAGGTGACCAGCACCGAGAGGAACGCCGCGATGCAGAACCAATGGAAGAACAACGGCCGGCGGAACCACGGCAGGGATCCGGCATGCAGGGGCAGCGCATAAACCAGCAGCGTAACGAGCGCCCACACCTCCTTGGGATCCCAGCCCCAATAGCGTCCCCACGACACATTGGCCCAGACGGCGCCGACGAAGATACCGGCGGCGAGGCAGAAGACGGCCGGATAGAGCATCAGCCGGCTGACGGCCTGCAGCTGCGCGGCCGCCCCGCGGGCGCGGCGGTGCAGGACGACCCCTGCCACGCCGCCGAACATAACGAACGCCAGCAACGCATAGGCCACCATGACCAGCATCACATGGATGCAGAGCAGCGGCGAGTCGAGAACCGGCATCAGCTGCGTGATCTGAGGGTTCGACTCCCCCATCATCGAAACTATCAGCGACAGCCCGGCGATCAGGTAACCGAAAGGCAGCAGGAACAGGAAGCGGCGGGCGAAGAGCAGCGTGAGCAGCAGCGTACACCATGCCATGAAGCGCATCGTTTCATAGCCGTTCGAAACAGGCCAGTGGCCGCTGACATAGCCCCGCAGCGCCAGCATCAGCGTAAGATACAGTCCTCCGGCGGCAACGCCCGCAAGGAGCCAGCCCCGGGTTTTCGCCCCGAAAGCCCGCCCGCGCACCATCCGGCGGCAGGCATCGAGGAATCCTCCGATCCCGGTCAGGATGAATGCCGCGGCGAGCGGCAGCGACCAATCGAGCCGGTTATAAAGTTTTTCGGCACGGAAACGCAGCCCGGAAGGCATATGCGCCCCGCCCTCCTTCTGCTGGTAGCTGCGGATCTTGCGCAACACCCCTGCGACCCCCGCCCAATCCCGTTTTACGACCAGTTCGCTGACGTAGTTCATCGCCCGGCCGATAAAGAGCGCCTGCCCGTGAGGCAGCTCCCGCGGCAGGCCGTCGACCTGCGACGCCCAGCGCAGCAGGCTGTCCGAAGGGTCGGTATAGGGAAAAATCCGCAGCATACTGCCCGTGCAGACCATCCCGATGATGTTGAATTTCTCATCGGCCTCGCCCGCCGGACGCCCGGCAGCCCCTTCGAGCCGGTATTCGTTGACCCGGTTGCGGAAATCCGACAGCCGCGCATAACGCCCGCCGACCTCCAGCAGGCGGCGTGCCCCGGCACTCCTGATGCGGATCATCGGTTCGCGTTTCCAGTCGTCGTAATAGAACAGCCAGCCGGAAAGCACCTGCTCGGGCGTAAGTCCCCGGTAGCGGCTCTTCCCGCAGAGTTTCACCGTAAAATCCTTAGCCAGGGTCTGCAACGGACAGATACGGTCGTTGTAGTAGACATACAGGTCGCCCAATTCCGCGGCGACCTCGCGCGGAAGCGTCTGCGGCAAGGTGTCAGCCGCCCGGGCACCCTGTACGGCCGCCGTACAGAGGACAAGACACAGCGCCGCCTTGCGGAGCGCAGGGCTGCGCAGCAACCGCCTGAAACCCCCGCGCCTGTCGCACAGGAACGCCAGCATGGAAACGAGCAGCAGCCCGTACCCGGCATAGGTGATGCCGATGCCCCACGGATCATACGAAACGGAAAGGGTCGTACCCCGTCCGTCCTCGTCATAGGCGGACTGGTAGAACCGATAATTCCGGAAAACCAGGATGCGGTTCATGCCGACTTCACCGTGCAGCGACCCGTCGTCGGCCGTCAGGGTGAGAAGGCTGACGAAATCCATCGGCGCACGGGTGCCGGCATAATACTCGATGCGGAAATCGTCCAGCCGGGCCCGGAAGGGCAGTATTTGCTCCGAACCGTCACGGCCGGCGAATGCGGTCGCCCCGGGATCGCCCGTGCGCAGGTGCAACGTCCCCTGCCGGCCGAAGAGCCATGTCACGGAAGCCCCCGCGAGGATGACCGCGAAAGAGAGGTGCAGCAACAGGACGGCGGGCCTCCGCCACAATTTCCGGCGGAACAGGCAGGCCAGCGCCGCGAGGGTGAGGGCACCCCAAAGCGCGGCGAACCAGCCCGCGCCGTAGATATGCGCAGCGGCGAAATCCGTACCGTATATCTTTTCAAGTACCGTGGCCGTAACGAGCACCGCCATCACGGCTCCGAGCAGCCCGAAGGCAAGGCGTTTCAACAGTTTCAACAGTTTCATCCGTTCGTTCGTGTGTGAATGCATCGTCCGGACACGGCAAAGGCCGATGCACGGGGCACCGGCGCTTCGCACATATCCGGGAAGGGTTAGATGGATTCGATGAATTCGACCACCGCGTCGCGGTCGTCCTTGCTCAGCGTGCGGAACTTCTCGACCGACCAGCGGGCGTCGCTCTGCGCCGCGCCATGCCACATGATAGCCTCGATGACCGTCCGCGCACGGCAATCGTGCAGGCGGTCGCTGGCGCCCGTGCACTTCTCGCTCAGGCCACGGCCCCAGAGCGGCGTCGTACGGCACCAGCCCGTGCGGATGTCGTTCACCATGAAGAGCCGGTGCTGCACCATGTCGGAGTAGGGCCAGATCTTCTGGTTAGGATAACGCGGCAGGCGGCTGTCGCCGTCGGCAAAGAAACCGTTGGGGTCGGTAAAGACATCGTCGCCCGTCGTCCAGGTCGGACGGTGGCAGGTGGCACAGCCGATCTCGGTGAAGAGCGTCTTGCCGCGTTTAACGTCCGCATCGTCGAGGTTACGCGCCGCCGGTACGGCCAGACCGCGGTGCCAGACCATGAAGTCGACATAGTCCTCATCGCTCATCTCGACAGGCAGTTCCTTGTTCATCAGATAGTCGTAAATATCCTGTGCAACGTCGCCCGTCTTGTTCCACGCCGGGAAAAGCGTGTAGAAATCCCGCTGCACATCGGCGTCCTTCGACGCTACTTCGGCATAAGCAGCGGTCATGTAGTGGTAGCGGCGGTCGGAGCGGGTCACGTTGGTGATGTTCCAGATGGCATTGGCACCCGCCGCATCCTGCAACGGGCCGCGGCTCAGGGCATAGGTATAGCGCAGCGGATGGGTGGTCGTCCCGTAGGTCTTGACCCACTCGCCGTTCTTGAAGATCGCGGGATTGAGCGGCACGCCGTTCTGCTCCTGGCGAACGTACTCGGCTTTCAGGTCGCTGTCCGAAATGGCATCCAGCAAACCCGTACCGTAGATGCCGATGGTCGATTCGAGGCGCACGCGCACCTTGGCATAGGGCACCTCGCCCTTGGCGCCGATCAGCGGTACGTAATAGGCGTTCTCGGGGATCGTCACTTCGGGATAGATCAGGCTGTAAGACTCGCCGTCGGGAAACTTATTGCCCCACTCGTCGGTATACTCCTGCCAGCCGATCATGATCTTCGATTCGTCGATCGGGGCTTTGAACGGCGCCACGGCCCGCGTTTGCGGCATACCGGTGAGCGATGTCAGGTAATTGTCGTCCTCGTCGGTGATGACCAGCAGGTAGCCGTTGCCGATCTGGTTGGTGTTGAACGCGCCTTCGATACGCTTGCCGTGGCCGTAGCCCGGGTGGCAGTGCAGACACGAGGTGCGGATATAGAGCGGCCCGAGGCCGTAGCGCACACCCGACGAGTTGGCCGTGAAGGGTTTTTCGAACAGCGCCTCGCCGTTCAGGAAACGCTGCGTCATCGCGGCGTCGTCATCGACGACCGGCGTAGGCTGCTCGTAGGCCACCGACGTGGTGTTGAAAGCCGTGCCGAGCTTGCCGCCGGCGTAATACTCCTCGGGAACGGGGTCGGGATCCGTCCCCTTGTCATCAGCGCACGCGGCAGCCATCAGGGCTGCCGACATGCACAGGCTGTAAATCAAGTGCTTTTTCATTGCTGAAAATGGTTATTTTTCGACCGACAGTGCCGTCAGCGCCTTCGTAAGCGCGTTCACAAGGTCGTTATTGCAATAGGTGGCGGCATCCTTCCATGCCTGTGCCGTACGGTTGTCGACGAACGGGGCCGGGCAGGCCTGGATCTTTTCGATCGCCGTGGAAATCGCATTGCGAACCTCCGTATCGAGGACGGGGTCTACCACCTCGATCCAGTCGCTCACCGAAGCGTCGCCGGAGGTCATACCCTGATAGGTGTTCCGGATGCTGATGATGTTGTCGATGAAATCGGTCTTCGAATTCTGGCTGTAAGGCGACTCGATGTAATTGATATCCTCGGAGCTGGTTCCGTTGGCCGGACGGCCGATCTTCTGCGAGCCGACCTCCGTAGCGATGTCTATGCAGCCCTGGATGATCTCCTCGGCGGCATCCTTATAGTTGCGGTACTTGCTGCCGCCCTTCCCCGAATTGCGCATCGAAGCGCCGTAGTCGAAGGTCGGCTCCAGTTCGGCATCGCCCAGGATCGTCTGCTTCTCTTCGGTGACATTGTCCAGCCCCGCCCACGAAGCTTCGAGACGTACGCACATGTTGCACAGATCGTTGGCCACACCGACCAGGTATACCAGCTGGGGACGGGTGTATTTGCCGAGGGCGCGGGGGCCCGCATTCTCGAAAAGCATGTATTCCAACGCATGGAACCCGAGCAGGCCGTAACCCAGATTGGCGCTGACATAATCGGGATTCCTCTCGATCTCGGCCATCATACTGTTGTTGTTCAGCAGGTTCTGAAGCGCCGTGCCGTCCAGCGGCCAGGAGTCGATATGCGGGTCGATGTCGTAATCGGCCGCAGCGCCGTAAAGGTAGGCCTCGCTGAGCTCCCAGTGCTTGCGCGTGGTGATCCAGTCGTTGCAGGCGGCCTGCACCAGCGGGGTCGTAAGGGTTCCCGCGTCGAAAGCCTCCAGCATGGCCTCGCAATCCTCCTGCAAGGCGATGCTCCCGTCGGCCAGGGCCTTATAGGTCGGAATCACGTTATTGTCGACGAAATCTACGGCAGCATCCTTGAGCGCCTCTTCACGCTCGTCGGCAAACGTGTAATCGCCGTCGCTGTCGCTGCACGATGCGGCCCCGAGCGCCAGGACGAGTGCCGCGGCTGCATAAACGGAATTTTTGAACAGATTTTTCATATTCTCATTATGATTTGGTTAACGTCTGAAAAAGCCGGAATAGGCGATCCCCAGCGAAAGGGAGGGCTCATTGTTGAAACGCCCCGTGCGGGTCTCCCCGGTGGCGGAGTCGGTGTAGTCGTACGACCGGAGCAGGCCGATGCCGTACTCGGCCTTGATGACAATGTTCTTGATCGGGTAATAGTTGAACCCGACGGCTACCCGCTGGCGGCCGCACCAGTCCTGGCGGATCACCGACTTGGCGGTATCGAACATCGAATCGTAGAACTCATAGCGGCCGAAGACGTAGAAGCGGTGTCCCCTCTCCTTGAGCTTGCGTATCTGCGAGAAGATGTCGTAACCGGCTTCCACACCCGTGGCGATGGCGTCCGAACCCACATATTGCTTGGGCGAGGGCGATGCGTTGGGCATATCGCGGTTGAACTGGGAAATCTTGTCCGAATTGGTCAGGTGCCCGTAGTCGAAGTTACCGCGAACGATCCAGTTATGGGCATCGTAGAGGAAATCGAAGGCGCCGATCATCACCGTACCCTTCACGTCCTTGTATCTGTCCGCACCGGTACGGTTGGCACTCAGGGTATTGCTGAAACTGTTGCCCGCATAGCCGCTCAGGCTCAGACGCAAGCCCGGGACGGAGTAGTTGTCGATGCGGAACGCCCCGGCATAGGCATTGGCGATCTTGAATTCGTAGGGGCTTCCGGCACCGCCGCTGACCCAACCGTTGTCGCCGAACCGGTCGGAATCCAGTCCCGGCAGGAACATCACCTCGTAACGCCAGTCACGGGCACGTCCCCAGAGGCTGATGCCCGTTTCGTGCCATGTGCAGGGCAGGATCGTATTCTCGCCCTCGGGACGGTAGACCCCGAAGAACTCGGTGGGCATGTGGTGCTGGTTAGTCCCGCCGACGGGCACGATCATATGCCCCAGGCGCAGGTTGAAGGCCGGGCTGAAGCTTTTCTGGAGCCAGAACTGTTCGAGGGCGACCTCGCCGCCGCGTTCGATCTCCGACTCATACTCGCCGCCCTCCTCGAATTCAGTTTCGAAGGCGCTCTCCGTGCCGCCGTGCTCGAATTCGATCTCGGTGCCCATCGACCAGCCGCGCCCGAAATCGTAGCCCAGGTAGATGACCACGTGCGGGAGGTCGAAGCGGCCGTGGCTTTTGTCATTCTTGTACTTGTCAGGGCTGATATAACGCAGGTAGTTGTCGCTGAAGAAATTGCGCGTCATGACGGCCTCGCCGTACCCGCCTACGGTCAGCCGTGAGGGTTTGTCGGCCTCTTTGCTGACGGCGGTCTTCACTTCGGAAGAGAGCTCGGCCCGGATCTCCGACAGGAGTTCGGCTTTCAGCTGTGCCTTCAGCTCGGCATTGGCAGCCGAATCAGCCGCGGCCGCAGGTTCGGGGGCGTTCACGGCTTCCTGCGCATGCAGGGTAACACCCGCCAGTAATAAAATAGGGGTAAACAGTAAAATTCCAAGACGCATAGGCTCTCCGTTTATTTTGTTTGCGGTGGCAAAGTTAAGGTGCCCGCCGAGCCCGGGCAATTCCCTGTTTTAGGTAATTTTCGGGACAGAATAATAACATGTAGGTATTGCTCCCGACGGTAGGGGAATGCGGCGGGTGCCGGTCGTTTCGCCGGAAACGGGCATACACGAACCCGCAACCGGCCCCGTTTTTACCACGAACGGGTGCAATTATACCTTCCGGCAGCGGAGGCTTAGCGGGTTTTTTCGTATCTTTGCATATCCCTCATTAAAGACAACCTCTCCGGTATGAAAAAAAAGAAATGGATCATCACGTCCGTCATCCTCGTAGTATTCTGTACAGGGCTGGTCGTTTACAACCACTACCGCGGCAGTTCGTCCGCCGCCGACCCGGCGGAAATCAGCATACCCCGGAAAAATAGTGTCCTGAACGTCAACGGGCTCGTCGTGCGGCCGCAAACCCTCACGGACGGCATCACCTCGGTGGGCAGCCTGCTCCCCGACGAGGAGGTAGACCTCTCGTTCGAGACCTCGGGCAAGATCGTCTCGATCAACTTCCAGGAAGGCTCAACCGTCCGCAAGGGCGAATTGCTGGCCAAAGTCAACGACAAACCGCTGCTGGCACAGCTGTCGCGCTACGAAGCGCAGCTCAAACTGGCCGAAGACCGTGTTTACCGCCAGAGTGCCCTGCTCGAAAAGGACGCCGTCAGCCAGGAAGCCTACGAACAGGCCCGCACCGAACTGGCGATGCTCAACGCCGACATCGACATCGTGCGTTCGAACATCGCGCTCACGGAGCTGCACGCCCCGTTCGACGGCGTGATCGGCCTGCGCAACGTCAGCGAAGGCGCCTATGCCTCGCCGAGCGTCGTGGTGGCCAAGCTGACCAAAATCAAACCGCTGAAGATCGACCTTTCCGTCCCGGAGCGCTACGCCAGCCAGATAAAACCCGGGACGCGCCTCACGTTCACGGTCGAGGGGTACAACGAGACGTTCCACGCCGAGGTATATGCCACCGAGTCGAAGATCGACCCGAATACTCACTATTTCTCGGTGCGTGCGCACTACCCCAATACGCGGGGCAGGCTGCTGCCCGGACGCTTCGTAAGCGTAAAGATCCGGATGCATGACATTCCCGACGCCATCGCCATCCCGACGCAGGCCGTCGTCCCCGAGATGGGCGTGGACAAGGTATTCCTCTACAAGGGCGGCAAAGCCCACGCCGTAGCCATAAAAACCGGGCTGAGGACGGAATCGCGGATACAGGTCGTCGAGGGGTTGGCCCCGGGCGACACGCTGATCGTCTCCGGCACGCTCCAGCTGCGTGAAGGGCTCCCCGTAAAACTCGACACCGTCGAATAAAACCGCCGCCGCATGAATATTTCCGAACTGAGCATCCGGCGGCCGGTAATGGCATCGGTGCTGACGATCATCATCCTGCTATTCGGTTTCATCGGGTACAGCTACCTCGGCGTACGCGAATACCCGAGTGTCGACAACCCCATCATCTCGGTGACGTGCTCCTATCCGGGAGCCAATGCCGATGTGATCGAGAACCAGATCACCGAGCCGCTCGAACAGAACATAAACGGCATCCCGGGCATCCGCTCGATGTCGAGCGTCAGCAGCCAGGGACAGAGCCGCATCACGGTCGAATTCGAACTCTCGGTAGACCTGGAAACCGCGGCCAACGACGTGCGCGACAAAGTGTCGCGCGCCCAGCGCTACCTGCCCCGCGACTGCGACCCTCCGACGGTCACCAAAGCCGACGCCGACGCCACGCCGATCCTGATGGTAACCATCCAGAGCGACAAACGTTCGCTGCTGGAGCTGAGCGAGATCGCCGACCTGACGGTCAAGGAGCAGCTGCAGACGATCAACAACGTCAGCGGCGTGCAGATATGGGGTGAGAAACGCTACTCGATGCGCCTGTGGCTCGACCCGGCCAAGATGGCCGGATACGGCATTACGCCCGTGGACATCAAGAACGCCCTCGACCGCGAAAACGTAGAGCTTCCCTCGGGCAGCATCGAAGGCAACACCACCGAGCTGACGATCCGCACGATGGGGCTGATGCACACCACGCAGGAGTTCAACGACCTGGTCGTACGCGAAGCCTCCAACCGCATCATCCGCCTGAGCGACGTGGGACGCGCCGAACTGGGCCCCCAGGATACGCGCAGCTACATGAAGATGAACGGTATCCCGATGGTGGGCGTCGTGGTGATCCCCCAGCCGGGAGCCAACCACATCGACATCGCCGATGCGGTTTACCAGCGCATGGAGACGATGAAGAAAGACCTGCCGGACGACGTGGTGACCTCCTACGGGTTCGACAACACGCGCTTCATCCGCGCCTCGATCGACGAGGTGCGACAGACCGTCTACGAGGCCTTCATCCTGGTCATCATCATCATCTTCCTCTTCCTGCGCAACTGGCGCGTGACGCTCATCCCGTGCATCGTGATCCCGGTCTCGCTCATCGGCACGTTCTTCCTGATGTACGTCGCCGGGTTCTCGATCAACGTGCTGTCGATGCTGGCCGTGGTGCTCTCGGTCGGGCTGGTGGTCGACGATGCCATCGTGATGACCGAGAACATCTACATCCGCATCGAACGCGGCATGACGCCCAAGGAGGCCGGCATCGAAGGCGCCAAGGAGATCTTCTTCGCCGTCATCTCGACGTCGGTCACGCTGATCGCCGTGTTCTTCCCGATCGTCTTCATGGAGGGCATGACCGGCCGCCTGTTCCGCGAATTCAGCATGGTGATCTCGGGCGCGGTGGTCATCTCGACCTTCGCTGCGCTGACCATCACCCCGATGCTGGCGACCAAACTGCTGGTGCGGCAGGAGCGCAAGAGCTGGTTTTACAGCAAGACCGAGCCCTTCTTCGTGGGAATGAACAACTTTTACCAGCGCACGCTGGCCGGGTTCCTGCGGCGGCGCTGGGTGGCATTGCCGCTCATCGCCCTGATGGTCGGACTGATCGGCTGGCTGTGGCGGGCCATCCCGGCGGAAATGGCGCCGCTCGAAGACCGTTCGCAGATTTCGATCATTACCCGCGGGTCGGAAGGCGCCACCTACGAATACCTGCGCGACTACACCGAGGACATCAACCGCCTGGTCGATTCGCTCGTGCCGGAGGCCCAGTCGGTCACGGCACGCGTATCGAGCGGCTCGGGCAACGTCCGCATCGCCCTGACCGACATCTCGGAACGCAAACGTTCGCAGATGGAGATCGCCGAGGAGCTTTCGGCGGCCGTGCGTACCAAGACCAAGGCCCGCGCCTTCGTGCAGCAGCAGAGCACCTTCGGCGGCCGCCGCGGCAACATGCCCGTGCAGTACGTCCTGCAGGCCACCGGCATCGAACGGTTGCAGGAGGTGCTGCCCGAATTCATGCGCAAGGTCTACGAAAGCCCCGTGTTCCAGATGGCCGACGTCGACCTGAAATTCAGCAAGCCCGAAGCGCGCATCATCATCAACCGCGACAAGTCGAACCTGCTGGGCGTCTCGACGCGCGACATCGCCCAGACGCTCCAGTACGGGCTCAGCGGCCAGCGTATGGGCTACTTCTACATGAACGGCAAGCAATACGAGATACTGGCCGAAATCAACCGCCAGCAACGCAACAAGCCCGCCGACCTGCGGTCGATCTACGTACGCAGCGACAAGGGCGAGATGATCCAGCTGGACAACCTGATCGCACTGGAAGAGAACGTCGCCCCGCCGCAATTGTACCACTACAACCGGTTCCTCTCGGCGACCGTATCGGCCGGGCTGGCGAAGGGCAAGACCATCGGGCAGGGGCTCGACGAAATGGATCGCATCGCCGCCGAAACGCTCGGCGACGATTTCCGCACGGCGCTGGCCGGCGACTCGAAGGAGTTCCGTGAAAGTTCGTCGAGCCTGATGTTCGCCTTCCTGCTGGCCATCCTGCTGATCTACCTGATCCTCGCGGCACAGTTCGAGAGCTTCAAAGACCCGCTGGTCATCATGCTCACCGTGCCGCTGGCCATTGCGGGGGCACTGGTGTTCATGGCCGCCAACGGGCAGACGATGAACATCTTCAGCCAGATCGGCATCATCATGCTCATCGGCCTGGTGGCCAAGAACGGCATCCTGATCGTGGAGTTCGCCAACCAGAAGCAGGAAGCGGGAATCGACAAACTGCACGCCATCGAGGAAGCCTCGCTGCAACGCCTGCGCCCGATCCTGATGACGAGCGCCTCGACCATCCTCGGCCTGCTGCCGCTGACCGTCGCCACGGGCGAAGGTGCCAACGGACGTATCGCCATGGGTATCGCCGTAGTGGGCGGTATGGTGGTATCCACCCTGCTGACGCTCTACATCGTCCCGGCAATATACAGCTACGTATCGACAGACCGGAGTAAGAAACAGAAATAAGGAAGCCCAATGAAACGAGTGATTTTATCGGCCCTGGCCGCGGGGATTTTCGCAACGGCGGCGGCACAGGAGGAGCTGACCCTCCGCAAGTGCCTGGAAATAGGGTTGGAAAACAACTACGACATACGCATCGTGCGCAATGAGGAGCGCATCAGCGACAACAATGCCACGGCGGCAAATGCCGGCATGGTGCCGACGATCGACTTCGAGGCGGGTTATTCGGGGGCGCTGGACAACGAGCGCACCACACCGCGCGAAGGGGACGCATGGTCGGACAACGGCATCTACGACCAGACGTTCAACGCCGGGATCAACCTCAACTGGACGATTTTCGACGGATTCCGCATCCGCACCAACTACAAAAAGCTCAAAGAGATGCAGGAGATGGGCACTGTCCGCACCCGCATCACGATCGAGGACTTCGTAGCCAGCCTGACGGCCGAATACTACAATTACGTCCAGCAAACGCTGCGCCTGCAGAATTTCCGCTATGCCGTGGCGCTTTCGCGCGAGCGGCTGCGCATCACCGAAGCGCGGGTCAGCGTCGGCAATTTCTCGCGCCTCGACCTGTTGCAGGCACGCGTGGACTTCAATGCCGACAGTTCGAAATATATGTCCCAGCAGGAGCTGGTTTCGGCTTCGCGCATCCGCATCAACGAACTGCTGGCCAACAAGGACGTCAACGAAATGCTCTGCATCCGCGACTCGGTGATCGAGGTCAACGGCGAGCTCAAATGGGAGGAGCTGCTGGCGCAGACGCTCGACACGAATGCCTCGCTGCTGCTGGCAGGGCATGACAATGTGCTGGCCGAACTCGACCTGAAAACCGTGCAGGCGCGCAACTACCCCTACCTGAACCTGACGACGGGATACGGTTACACCTACAACCGTTTCGGGAACGGGACGACCCGGTCGCGCGGAACGCTGGGACTGAACGCCGGGGTGAAACTCGGCATCACGATCTTCGACGGCAACCGCCGCCGGGAGCAGCGCAACGCCCGCATCGACGTGGAAAATGCGCAGCTCACGCGCGAAAGGCTCGAGCAGTCGCTGCGTGCCAACCTGTCGAACTTCTGGCAGGCCTACCGCAACAACCTCGAGGTGATCCAACTGGAAAAGGAGAACCTGATCGCCGCCAAGGAGAACTACGAGATCGCCATGGAACGTTACCTGCTGGGCGACCTGCCGGGCATCGAGATGCGCGAAGCGCAGAAGAGCCTGCTCGATGCCGAAGAGCGCATCCTCACGGCCAAATACAATACGAAGGTTTGTGAAATATCGTTGCAGCAGATCAGCGGCAACGTCATGACTTACATGGAATAAACCCGCGGTTCTCTGCTCGTCCCGGGCATCGGGGAACGCGCCGCGAGGAAATCACGGAACAGCCGCCTGTAATTCCCGCAGACAGGGATATACTCCTTGCGAAGACGATGCGGTTGCGGTCGATCACGCGGATTCCGGCGGGCAAGCCCCCCTGCAAAACAAGGGTGCCCGGCGTGCGTTACGCCGGGCACCCTCTCCTACCCAACCTGTCCGGGCCCTGCCCGGACATCGTTACCCGTTACAAATCAATACGCTTGCAGGACGCACCCGCCACATCGAAGGGCTTGTCCACGCCGGGTAACGAAACCTTATGTTTTTTTTCATCCATATTGACAACGATATAGACCTTGCGGCCGTCCGGCTTCCGCCACTCGGCAGCCAGCACCGACGCGTCATCGCCGAACCCCGGAATCTTCACGATGGGGTTGTAGCCCGCCGGGGTGAGCTCGCGGATGAAGAGGCCGCCGTACACGACATCGTGCAGGCTGCGGCGGAAATCCGTGAGCGTCTTCATGAAACGCGCCTCGCTGACGGCCTGTTCCGACATCAGCGGGACGGGGTCGACCCACCCGATCTGCGAACCCCACAACAATGCCTTCGCCAGTTCGTAACGGAAGTCGCCCAGCGACATCTTATCCGCCTCGCTCGGCGTATAGGTGAAGGCGCTGGTGACGGCACGGTCGGAATAGACCATCGGGAACACCGGCCGGATGATGCAGTTGTCCTCCTCATGGGGCGTATTGACGACCAGCAACATGTCGAACAGGTCGATATAGCACTCGGCATTCTCCTCGCTGGTCAGGATCCTGTCCTCGAGCAGGTGGTGTGCGCGGATCTCGCCGATAAGCCTGCGGTAGCCGTCGTACCAGAAATCGCCGCCCCCGACCGGGTGGCCGTGCGCCTCGTTCCAACAGGGTTCGGGCGCGGCGGCAGCGATCTGGTCGATATAGATTCCGTTCACCCCGACCGCGTGTTGCAGGCTGTCCACCAGCTCGATGATCTTCCGGTGCCAGATATCCGTCGAAGGGCAGGTTACCGTATTGAGGACTTTCGACGTGGGGTAAATCTCGGTATAGAGCGACCCGTCGGGTTTACGACACGACGCGTCGTAACCGCGGTCGCGCTTATAGCTGTCGGCCGCCGGATCCCAGAGCCGGCCGTTGATATAGGGCGTCACACGCGCCCCCAGAAGCTGGGCGTCACGCACCATCCCTGCGAAACGCTCCTGTGCGGGCAGGTAATCGGGATAGTGGGTATCGTAGGGGTAATGATGCCAAAAATACCAGTGCACCCCCAGCCCTTGCCCGAAATACCGGGCGGCACGCCGGACAGCATCGTACGTCTGGTCGGTCACATGCTTGGCACGCACCCACGCGTCGGCATCGTAACACCACTGCGGGATATTGCGCGAGGCGAGCGGCTTACGACCCCACTCGGTCGTGAAGGTAAACGGACGGTACCACCTGACAACGGCATCTTCCCAACCCTTCGGCGTGAAACCCGTGACCGAGACCCACGGCAGGCGGAACGTCCCGTCCGCGATCCATCCGGCCGAGGCGGGGATGGCATCGCTGAACGTAACCGTCGTCGGCGTACACTGCGCCGAATAGGTCTTTCCGCAGCCGCGGCGGTCTTCCGTCCCGTAATAGAACGCACCCTCGGCATTGTGTACCACGAGGAACTGCATGGCGGAGGCATGCGACGGGTAACGGGCTTCGAACGTGGCGATGTCGAGCGGCTTCTCGACGCCCCAGCCTTCGGTGGTGATGATCCTGCCGTCTTCGGGGCGTTCGATCACGACATTGGGGAATTTCAGATCCGTGACCAGCCACCCGGCGGGCAGGTCGGCCTCTATGTTCCATTGCAGCAGCTCGCCGCCGTCGGGAAGTGTCACGTACATCCGCACGGGATATTTCACCGGCGAATAGTCCAGCGTCAGCTCCCACGTGAACACCAAAGTTTTGGCCAGGGCGTCATCGCGCACCTGTACCCCGCGGTAAACGGCGTGCTCGGGTTTCAACTCCGGGTTTTCCCCCTGGGGGCCTTTGTATATCAGGATCCACGGCGTTTCGTTCTTGCCTGCTCCGACGACCTGTTTCCCGTTGAGCACCAGTTTCTCGATGTCGAAGCTTCCGCTCCCGCTGAAAACGGCCTCGACCGCACCGTTCGACAGGGTGTAGTCTTCGCCGGTACGGCTTGCGGCCGTTTTATCCTGTGCGAATATTTGCGTGTGTAGCAGGA
>OIBQ01000400.1_pt1 | contig 14595 bp, 8 predicted proteins | sample 1581051 | NCBI WGS metagenome assembly OIBQ01 (sample SAMEA3882511, study PRJEB24775) | human gut metagenome | biome: human-associated habitat; feature: intestine environment; material: feces | place: Netherlands | collected 2009/2010
CTGCCGCACCTCGCTCGCCGTATCGGCACTTAGAATTATGCGGTATTGCCCTTGAAAACCAAGGCATTCTGGCTTAGTCCCTTCTTTTTTTGACCGAAAGCAAAGGACTTTCGCAAGAATCAAACAAGCCGGAGTGCCGGTTTTTTCACGGTAACTGCAAAAGACTGCCCTCCCCCTGTATTGATCAGGTGGTACGGCAGTCTTTATTTTGATTTTGTTCTCTTTCCGGTGATCTTTACTCCACCTTGCAGACTGGTTCCCGGATAACGGTCTTGCATTTTTCCGGGGCAGTGCGGCGGGGATCGCTGAGGTAAATTTCGTGGTGCAGGCGAGCGGAGGTGCAGTCAATTTTATAGTGTCGCTCCGCCGCAAACTGCTCCATTGCGTTGAGCGTTGCGGGCTCGGTATCATAGTTGCCAAGGTGCATGCACTGCATGCACAGGCCCTCATCATAAGTAAAGTACTCCACTTTGCTGAGATCCAGCTTTTTCTTGGCGGCAGCTTCGGCCACGGCCCAATCGAACTCCTGTTTGGTTACAAACTCCGGCAGGCGAATCATGGCGATCCAAGAGAATGTTTCCTTATGGGCGTAATCGACCCGGCTTTGCCCCTCCTGCCACCAAAGGCCCTCCAGCGGCGGCACCACATATTCAAAATAGCCGGGGATCTGGTGGGTACCTTTGTAGCTCATTTTTATGGTAAAGGCAACCGCATACAGCATACCAATGGCCGCCTGATATTCGCCATCCTGCGCGTTGGGGTCACCATGGCCGCGCACCGCCACATAGTTCATGGGCGGCACTTCCAGCAGCTGTGGCTTTTGGGGCGGGAGATAAAATTCCTTATACGCCTTTTTATAGTCAAACGGCATCGGTCAGGTCGCTCCCTTCTTCTTTTTGGGCTTTGGCATGGGCAGTTCGCGGCAGGTGGCCTGCACAAATGCAATCATGTGTTCCCGGTCATCCACATCCTCGTACAGAAAATAGTCTTTTGCACCATCATACGGCGGGGCTTTGGGCAGTTGCGGAGCAAGGGCTGCCCCCTCTTTGGTAATTTTGATGAACAGCTGGTCATCGCACACCAAGGCAAACATTTTGCCGTCCAGATACACGCCATAATCGCCAAACATTTTGTGGTAGGTCACCTGCCCGGCCGGGGCAAGCTGGTCCGCAACATACTGAACAAATTCGGGATTGGAGGCCATAAAGGGTTCCTCTCTTTTCATCATCATTTTATAATGTTATATCATATTCCCTTACTCTTTACAACCTTTTTTCTTATATAACAACCAGTTATTGTATGTCGCCGATGCTATAGCCACATTTTTTAGCCGCATTTTTTACAACTCAGCGCTTTACAGTGGTGCTTGGTTCGGTGTATCATAAAAGAATATTAAAAAGGAGATGAGCGCATGAAATGCCCGAATTGGGGTAAAATTTTGGCTGCGGCGGCGCTGTGTGCTGCGCTGTGTGCCTGCAGCAAGCCGCAGGATGTTCTGCCCGATCATATCGCCACGCCGGAAGCATCCGCCACGGTTGCCCCAACTGCCGCCGTTGTTCAGGCCACCGCCACCCCCGCCCCAACAGATACCACCGTGCCCACTATTCTGCCGCAGACAGCAGATGCCGGGCGCAATTATGTGGACGACACCCTGTTCATTGGGGATTCCAACACCGTGCGCTACACCATGTACGCCGATGACACCGGAACGGCGTTTTCCACGCTGAAAAACAACATTGGCGTGGTCAGCATGGGGGCCGGTTCCATCACCACCCTGAAATGCGAAAAGTTCAAGGGAGACAGCACCCTGTACACCATTCCGGATGCCGTTGCCAAGTTGCAGCCCAAACGCATTATCATTGGTTTCGGCTCCAACAACCTTGGTGGCAGCTCCACGGATGCCACCAAGTTCATCGCGCAGTACCGGGAGGGGCTGGCCGCCATCACCAAAGCATGGCCCTATGCGGATATTATCGTCAGCGCCATTCCCCCGCTGGACCAGCAGCGGGACAACACCAACCTGACCATGACCCAGGTAGATGCCTACAACGCCGCTCTTGTGACGATGTGCGAGGAGGACGGCTACAAATTTTTGAACACCGCCGAAGTGCTGCGGGATAACGCCACCGGCTGGGCTAAAAAGGACTATACCCTTTCGGACGGGGTGCATCTTTCCAAAGAGGCTGTCACTGCCTATTTTACTTATGTGCGCACCCACGCTTATGTCACGCAGGACCGCCGTCCCGAAAGCACAGCCGCCATCCCGGAGCCGGACGGCGTACCGCTGGGGTTAATCTCCTCGGATCCGATCGCCGTGCGCGGCGCTAAAGTGCCGGTGGAATTTGTGGCCACATCCGGCGGCAGCATCAGCGGTTCCACCAGCCAGAAAGTGAAAAAGGGCGGCACCTGCTCCACCGTGAAAGCCGTACCCGATGCAGGCTGGAAGTTTGCCGGGTGGACGGCGTCGCTGGGGGCGGCCTCCAGCAGTTCTTCCCTGAGCTTTACCGTGCCCAGCAATGCGGACGCCAACGGCGTGATTGTGACAGCACACTTTGAGCCGGACGAACACGAACATGAATTTGTGGAAGTAAAGGATACCCGCATTGAGCCCACCTGTTTGGAATACGGCACCGTAAAAGTCAAGTGCACCATCTGCGGCAAGGTAAAAGAAAAAGAACTGCCCGCCCTGGGGCATGACTATGACAAGGGCGTTATCACCTTGCAGCCCCAACCCGGTGTGGCCGGGGTGATGACCTACACCTGCCAGCGCTGCGGCTACATCAAAACAGCGCCCATTGAACCGCTGCCCACCGCAACGCCGACAGCTTCGCCCACGTCACCCCCTTCACCGACACCGGCAGTTACCCAGACGCCGGAACCTGTTGTCACACCAGAGCCGATAACTACCCCGGAGCCTACGCAGGAACCTGTCATTACGCCGGAGCCCGAACCTACGGGTGCACCGGAGCCGGTAATTACCGCGGAACCGGCCCCTGACCCGGAGCCGCCGCAGGAAACCGAGCCTGCCAGCGAAGCCCCCACCGAGGTTCCTGCACAGGAACCGGAAGCTCCGCAGGAATAACCCTGATTTTTTGAAAAGAAGAGGAACTTAATCTTATGAATGACCCCAGCCAGCAGCACATTGGCACCCCGGCGCTGATCCGCCGGTTTGCCCCTTACCTGATGCGATACAAACGCATTTTGATTTTTGATTTGTTCTGTGCCGCACTGACCACTTTGTGTGATATCGTGCTGCCTAAAATTATGAGCTACCTAACCAACGCCGCCACCGATCCCGGCATTGTGCTGACGGTTGATGCGGTGTTAAAGCTCGCCCTGCTGTATCTCATTTTGCGGCTGATTGATGGTGCCGCACAGTATTTTATGTCCGGCACCGGCCACATCATGGGCGTTTACATTGAGACCGATATGCGGCGGGATGCCTTTGCCCACCTGCAGCGGTTGAGCCACACTTATTATTCCAATACCAAAGTTGGGCAGATCATGGGCCGCATTACCAACGACCTGTTTGATGTGACCGAATTCGCCCACCACTGCCCGGAAGAATTTTTTATTGCGGGCATCAAAATTGCGGCTTCGTTCATCATCCTGTGCTGGGCCAGCGTACCGCTGACTTTGGTGGTGTTTGCCTGCGTGCCCTTGATGGCGGTTGTATCCATCAAGCTGAACCTGAAGCTTCGCGCCGCGTTCCGCCGCCAGCGGTTCCAGATCGGCGAGCTGAACGCTTCGATTGAGGACAGCCTGCTGGGCCAGCGGGTTGTGAAGGCGTTCGCCGCGGAAGAGGAAGAGAACAAAAAGTTCGAGCAGGGCAACACCGCGTTCCAGACCATCAAGAAGAAAACCTACCATGCCATGGCCGCGTTCAACACCTCCACCCGGCTGTTTGACGGGTTGATGTATCTGGTGGTCATTGTGGCAGGCGGCCTTTCGCTGGTATATGGCACCATCAGCGCTGGCGATTTGGTTGCCTATGTGCTGTATGTTTCCACTCTGATTGCCACCATCCGCCGCATTGTGGAGTTTGCCGAGCAGTTCCAGCGCGGCGTGACCGGCATTGAGCGCTTTTTTGACATTATCGATACCCCCGTTGAGATTACTGACGCCCCCGACGCCAAACCGCTGCAGGTGGAAAAAGGCGGCATTGAGTTCCGCGATGTGAGCTTTGAATACCCGGACGACCACAACAAGGTGCTGCGTCATGTAAACCTGAACATCCGCCCCGGCGAGAATCTGGCGCTGGTTGGGCCTTCCGGCGGCGGCAAAACCACCCTGTGCAACCTGATCCCTCGCTTTTATGATGTGACCGGCGGCGAGATTTTGATTGACGGGCAGGACATCCGCCATGTTACCCTGAGCAGCCTGCGCAGTGCCGTTGGCGTGGTGCAACAGGATGTTTACCTGTTCAGCGGCACGGTGGCCGAAAACATCGCTTACGGCAAGCCGGGTGCCACGCGGGAGGAGATCATTGCCGCTGCCAGGCTGGCCGGTGCTGATGGCTTTGTGCGGGAGCTGAAAGACGGGTATGATACCTATGTAGGCGAACGCGGGGTCAAGCTTTCCGGCGGGCAGAAACAGCGCATCAGCATTGCGCGGGTATTTTTGAAGAACCCGCCCATCCTGCTGCTGGACGAAGCCACAAGCGCGCTGGACAACGAGAGTGAGATTCTGGTTGGGCAAAGCCTGGATAAGCTGGCCAAGGGCCGCACCACGCTGACGATTGCCCACCGCCTGACCACCATCAAAAACGCTGACCGCATTCTGGTGCTGGGCAAATCCGGCATTGAGGAAGAGGGCCGCCACGAGGAATTGCTGGCAAAGAAAGGCATTTATTACCGCCTGTGGAACGGGCTGGTCAGCGGGCAGACGCTGTGATGGAAAAGCGGACGCTATCCGATATAAAATATATAATGCAGAGCCACCCCGCCGTTGGGGCAGAAGTTTCCCGCGGCGGGGTGATTTTTGTGATTTTATAGGGAACGGTTTTGAGCGTTCTATTATCTGCCGCCTATCTCCAACACATAACAAACCCCATATTTTCTGAGCGGCGCCCCGCGCCGCGATCCACCGCCATTATTCATTATTATTTATTATTTATTCTTTTTCCGTCTCCCCGCCGCCCAATTCCTAATTTCTAATTTTCCTCTCAACTCCTCACTCCTAACTCCTACTTCCTAACTTCTTCACCATTCTCCCCGTATTCAGCCCGCAGGTCAGCAGGTTAGAGGCTGTCATGACCGCCAGAAAGCCCGGCATACCGTATTGCGGCATCAGCCACAAAATGCCTGCAATGCGCAAAATGGAATCCAGCACCGAATAGCGGAAGGTCGCCAGCTGCTCCCCCATGCCTTTTAAGATCGCATCCACCATGCTTTCCAGGTACATAAAGGGCGCCACAAAGCCCAGTACCTGCACATAACGGCCCGCCTGGGCATCGTGATAGAGCAAAATGGCGGCATCCTTGCCAAACAGCACCAGCGCGGCCCCCACCAACAGCGAGAACCCACCCGTCAACCCCATGGCAAGCCGCACAAGGCGGCGCAGGGCAGCGGTATCCCGGGCGGTGTGGGCACGGGTGATCTCCGGCATCAGCAGGCCGGAAAGTGCCGCCAGTACCGAGAACGGAAAAAAAATAAGCGGCAGTGCCATGCCTTTTAAGGAACCATACTGCGCCACGGCTTCGGCGCGGGTGCCAAGGTAAGCGGCAAGACAGGCGGGGATCAGCACGCTTTCCCCTGCCTGCAAAGCGCTGGCCACCAACCGGCTGCCGGTCACGGGCAGCACAATTTCCCACAGCTCCCGGCTGGTATAGCCGCGGGGCGGGTCATCGGCGCATGGGCGGAAGCTCGGTTCCTGCCGCGCAAACAGCGCCATAATGCCGCAGGAGACCGCCTCGCTGACAGTATTGCCGATGAGCACCGCACAGCAAGCGTAAGCCGCGCCCCAGTGGGCCAGCTTTACCAGCGCCAATGCGGCCACGGCCATCCGCACGGTCTGCTCCACCAGTTGGGCAATGATATTCGGTTCCACCCTTCGCCGCGCCAAAAAGCACCCCCGCAGCGCCCCGGCCGCCGCAATAAACGGCAGGCTGGGGGCCAGCGTACACAGCCCCAGCTCCGCGCGGGAATCATGCAGGGCAAAGCGGGCCAAAGGGTCCGCCAGCGCCAGCTGCGCCAGCATGGCGGCGGTGCCCAATACGGCCGCTGTTGCCGTAAGGCTGCGCAGCGTCGGGGCCATGCCGCGCCCACGGGTCAGGCACTGCGCACCCAGCCGTGTGGACGCCACATTGATGCCCGCCGAAGCCAGCGAAACAAACACCATATAGACGGATAAGATCAGCTGGTACAGGCCCATACCCTCCGGCCCCAGGCGCGCAGCCACAAACACCCGGAACACCATGCCCAGCGCCCGCAGCGCAAAGCCCGCCACTGTCAGCAGTGCTGCATTTTTCAGATAGGTTTTCCCCCGCAGTGCCGTTTTTGCCGCCCCCTTTGCCCGTATAAAGCCAGTATATTCTGCATTGCTGCGGTTTATGGCAGGGTTCTATGAAGAAGTATCACCCATACAATTCGGACATTTTTGCTGGTTTGGCGTGCTATTCGTTTTGATAGTACTTGCATTTTGTGCTCTGACGCGGTACACTAATAAAGTGCGGCCCATGCCGCAAAACGGAGAACGGTGCCGAAGCGGGGCAGTTGCAGCGCCCCGCCCGGCACAGATAAAAGGAGCTATACCCACATGAGTGAAGCATGTACCCACGATTGCAGCAACTGCCATGCTGACTGTTCCAGCCGTGCGCCGCAGCATGAACCGCCGCACGCAAAAAGCCACATCAAAAAAGTGATCGGCGTTGTTTCCGGCAAGGGCGGCGTTGGCAAAAGCATGACCAGCGCCATGATGGCTGTTTCCATGCGCCGCAAAGGCTACAAGGTCGGCGTGCTGGATGCTGACATTACCGGCCCTTCCATCCCCAAATTGTTCGGCGTTCATGGCCCGGCCATGGGCACCGAGGACGGCATCAACCCGGTGGAAAGCCACACCGGCATCAAGATCATGTCCATCAACCTGCTGCTGGAAGATGAGGAAGCCCCCGTTGTGTGGCGCGGCCCCGTGATTGCCGGTGCGGTCAAGCAGTTCTGGCAGGAAGTGATCTGGGACGACGTTGACTTTTTGTTTGTCGATATGCCTCCGGGAACCGGCGATGTGCCGCTGACCGTGTTCCAGACCCTGCCGGTAGACGGCATCATTATTGTATCCAGTCCGCAGGAGCTGGTCGGCATGATCGTTGGCAAGGCTGTGCAGATGGCCGAAATGATGAAGGTTCCCATCCTTGGCATTGTGGAAAACATGAGCTATGTGCTCTGCCCGGACTGCGGCAAGCATATCAACGTGTTTGGCGACAGCCATGTGGACGAGACCGGCAAGAAGTACCACCTGCCCGTGCTGGCCAAAATGCCGCTGAACCCCGAATTTGCCAAAGAGGCGGACGCCGGCATGATTGAAACCTTTGCCGGGGATTATCTGGACGGCGCAGCAGACGCTGTAGCCAAGCTGCTGAAGTAACTTTTTTATTTTGGAATCCGGGCCCTATGCCCCGTTTGCAGCCTGTGTGGGGCATGGCCCTGAAAAATTTATCCATACAGGAGGAAACACATTATGAAAAAGTTCCTGGAAGAGTTCAAAGCTTTTGCCCTGAAAGGCAACATGATGGACATGGCCATCGGTGTTCTCATCGGCGGCGCATTCTCCACGCTGGTCACTTCTTTGACGGACAACATCATCAACCCCATCATTGGCATTTTGTTCCAGACAGATTTCAGTGATGTTGTGCTGCACCTGCCGTTTGACATCAACCTGGGCATCGGTGCATTCATCTCTGCCGTCATTAACTTTATCATTCTGGCATTCGTTCTGTTCTGTATGTTGAAAGCCATGAACAAGCTCATGGACCTGGGCAAGCATGAAGAAGAAAAGCCCGCCGAGCCGGAAGCCCCTAAGGCCCCGACGCAGGAGGAGCTGCTGACCGAGATCCTGGCTGTTTTGAAAGAGCAGCAGGCTGCAAACGGCAAATAACACACCGTTTTGCCCGGCAGTTATTGCCACAGCTTAATTTTATTAAGTTTGGTCCTTGCAAAGCAAAGCAAATAAGGTTTTTGCGTTAATTTCATAAAAATCTTTTGTTTGATGATTGCCATTCCCCTACTGGTGTGGTATAGTACGTATAAGAACAAAGACGTTCCCACAAACGGGTTAGTGTACCCGTTGGGGAACGTCTTTTTTCGTATCTATGCCAGGGTGGGAAATGTGCGTTCCCGCCCGGCCCCGCAGGAAATTACGGGAAGGAGCAAAAAACGGATGGAAAACTTTACAGAGCGCAAGGCCCCCGCCGGGCTGTATGATCCGCGGTTTGAACATGACAACTGCGGCATTGGTGCAGTTGTGGATATCAAGGGCCGTAAAACCCACAAAACGATCGACGATGCTTTGCAGATCGTGGAGCACCTGGAACACCGTGCCGGTAAGGATGCCGAAGGCAAAACCGGCGATGGTGTCGGTATCCTGCTGCAGATCGGCCACAAGTTCTTCAAAAAAGCTGCCGAAGGAGCCGGCATTACGCTGGGCAACGAGCGTGACTACGGCATTGGCATGTTCTTTTTCCCACAGGAAGAGTTGAACCGCAACCAGGACAAAAAGCTGTTTGAGATCATCTGCAAAAAAGAGGGGCTCAACTTCCTTGGCTGGCGCGAAGTGCCCACCTGCCCGGAAATTTTGGGCCACAAGGCACGTTCCTGCATGCCCAGCATCTGGCAGGCATTTGTGGAACGCCCGGCCCGCGTAAAGCCCGGCATTGACTTTGACCGCAAGCTTTATGTTGCCCGCCGCGTGTTTGAACAGTCCAGCCAGGATACTTATGTGTGCAGTCTTTCCAGCCGCACCATTGTGTACAAGGGCATGTTCCTGGTTAAAGAACTGCGCCTGTTCTATCCCGATTTGCAGAGCGAAGATTATGAATCTGCCATCGGCATGGTGCACAGCCGTTTTTCTACCAACACGGCACCCAGCTGGAATCGCGCCCACCCCAACCGCTTTATCCTGCATAACGGCGAGATCAACACCATCCGCGGCAACGTGGATACCATGCTGGCCCGCGAGGAAACCATTGGTTCCAACTACCTGAAAGAGGATATGACCAAGGTTCTGCCCATTGTGAACCAGGGTGGTTCCGACTCCGCCATGCTGGATAACACGCTGGAGTTTATGGTTATGAACGGCATGGAGCTGCCGCTGGCTGTTATGGTCACTATCCCCGAACCGTGGGAAAACAACCATAGTATGGACCCCAAAAAGCGTGCGTTCTATCAGTATTACGCCACCATGCTGGAACCGTGGGACGGCCCCGCTTCCATCCTGTTCAGTGACGGCGATGTGATGGGCGCTGTGCTGGATCGCAACGGTCTGCGCCCCAGCCGCTACTATATCACCAAAGACGGCCGCCTGATCCTTTCCAGTGAGGTCGGCGTGCTGGATATTCCCGCCGAAGAAATCGTGCGCAAGGACCGCCTGCGCCCCGGCAAAATGCTGTTGGTGGATACCGCCAGGGGTGAGCTGGTGGACGACGAAAGCCTGAAAGCCGATTACGCCAGCCGCGAGCCTTACGGCGAATGGCTGGACCGCAACCTGGTCAGCCTGGCCGAGCTGAAGATCCCCAACGAGCGCGTGCCCAGCCACGAGCATGACGAGCTGGTGCGGCTGCAGAAAGCATTCGGCTACCAGTACGAGGATGTTTCCACCATGATCCTGCCGATGGCAAAGAACGGCGCAGAGCCTGCCGGTGCCATGGGCAGCGATACCCCGCTGGCCGTTTTGAGCCACACCCATCCCCCGCTGTTTGAGTATTTTAAGCAGATGTTTGCCCAGGTCACCAACCCGCCCATCGACGCCCTGCGCGAGAAGGTCGTGACCTCCACCACCGTATACGTTGGCGCACAGGGCAACCTGTTGGAAGAGGACGCCGAGAACTGCAAGGTGCTGAAAATCACCAACCCCATTTTGACCGAAACCGACCTGATGAAGATCAAGGCCATGAAGGTTCCCGGCTTTAAGGTGGAAACCATCTCCATCTGCTACTATAAGAACACCGACCTGGAAAAGGCCATTGACCGCCTGTTCGTTGATGTGGACCGCGCCTACCGCGATGGTGCCAACATCCTGATTTTGTCTGACCGCGAAATTGATGAGTACCATGTCGCCATCCCCAGCCTTCTGGCTGTGGGCGCAGTTTCCAAGTATCTGGTTCGTACCCGCAAGCGCACCGCCATGGCCCTGATCCTGGAAAGCGGTGAGCCCCGCAAGGTTCATGATTTTGCCACCCTGCTGGGCTACGGTGCCTGCGCCATCAACCCCTATCTGGCACAGGAGACCATCGGCGAGCTGATCAATGAAGGTCTGCTGGACAAAGATTACTATGCCGCCGTGAACGACTACAATAAAGCCGTTCTGGCCGGCATCGTCAAGATTGCCTCCAAGATGGGCATTTCCACCATCCAGTCCTACCAGGGCAGCCAGATTTTTGAAGCGCTGGGTCTGAGCAACGAGGTAGTGGATAAGTACTTTACCAACACCGTCAGCCGTGTGGGCGGCATTACCATCCGCGACATCCAGAACGACCTGGAAGCCCGCCACAAGCAGGCATTCGACCCTCTGGGCCTGGATATCAGCATGGAGCTGACCAGCCTGGGTGAGCACAAGCTCCGCAGCGGCAAGCTGGCCGAAGATCATCTGTACAACCCGCTGACCATCCACCTGCTGCAGCAGGCCTGCTGGACCGGCGATTACAACAAGTTCAAGGCTTACACCGATGCCGTGAACGCCGCGGGCGGCGATGCCATGCACCTGCGCAGCCTGCTGGACTTCAATTATCCTGACGCCGGTATCCCGCTGGACGAAGTGGAAAGCGTGGATTCCATCGTACACCGCTTCAAGACCGCTGCCATGAGCTATGGCGCCCTTTCTGAGGAAGCCCACGAGTGCATGGCCGTTGCCATGAACCGCATCGGCGGCAAGAGCAACACCGGCGAAGGCGGCGAAGCCGAAGACCGTTTTGGCACCGAGCGCAACAGCGCCATCAAGCAGGTGGCATCCTCCCGTTTTGGCGTGACCAGCAAGTATCTGGTTTCTGCCAGTGAGATTCAGATCAAGATGGCACAGGGCGCAAAGCCCGGCGAGGGCGGCCAGCTGCCCGGCGGCAAGGTTTACCCCTGGGTTGCCAAGACCCGCCACTCCACCACCGGCGTGGGCCTGATCTCTCCCCCGCCGCACCATGATATCTACTCCATTGAGGACCTGGCCCAGCTGATCTATGACCTGAAATGCTCCAACCGCAAGGCTGCCATCAACGTCAAGCTGGTCAGCGAAGCCGGTGTCGGCACCATTGCCGCCGGCGTTGCCAAGGCCGGCGCCGAAGTGATTTTGATTTCCGGTTTTGACGGCGGTACCGGCGCTGCACCGCGCAACTCCATCCACAATGCCGGCCTGCCGTGGGAGCTGGGCCTTGCCGAAGCACACCAGAGCCTGATCATGAACGGCCTGCGCTCCCGCGTGCGCATTGAAGCTGACAGCAAGCTGATGAGCGGCCGCGATGTGGCCATTGCCGCCATGCTGGGCGCTGAAGAGTTCGGCTTTGGCACCGGCCCGCTGGTTGCTATGGGCTGCGTGATGATGCGCGTGTGCAACCTGGATACCTGCCCCATGGGCATCTGCACCCAGAACCCCGAGCTGCGCAAGCGCTTTAAGGGCAAGCCGGAATACATCATCAACTTTATGCGTTTTATGGCCGAGGATCTGCGCGAATACATGGCCCGCCTGGGCGTGCATACTGTGGATGAACTGGTTGGCCGCACCGACCTGCTGAAAGTCAAGGATGCCCCGGCCGGTTCCCGCGCAAGCGAGATGGACCTGACTGCCCTGTTGAAAAACCCGCTGGTGGAAAACAGCAGCGTACACTTCAACGCCAAGGATGTTTACAACTTCGGCCTGGAAAAAACACCGGATATGCGCGTGCTGATGAAGAAGTTCAAGAAGAGCTTTGACACGGCAGAGCCCAAGCCGATGACCGTTGAACTGGAAGTTGGCAACACTGACCGCGCGTTCGGCACGATTTTTGGCAGCGAGATCACCCGCAAGTTTGGCAACACCCTGCCGGAAGATACCTTCCATGTGATCTGCAACGGGTACGGCGGCCAGAGCTTTGGTGCCTTTATCCCCGCTGGCCTGACCTTGGAACTGGTTGGCGATTCCAACGACTATATGGGCAAGGGCCTTTCCGGCGGCAAGCTGATCGTTTACCCGCCCAAGGATGTCACCTATGACCGCAGCGAGAACATTGTCATTGGCAACGTTGCCCTGTACGGTGCAACCGCTGGTAAAGCGTTCATCAACGGTGTGGCTGGCGAGCGTTTCTGCGTGCGCAACTCCGGTGCTACCGCTGTTGTGGAAGGCGTTGGCGACCACGGCTGCGAATATATGACCGGCGGCACCGTGGTGGTGCTGGGCAAGACCGGCAAAAACTTTGCAGCCGGCATGAGCGGCGGCATCGCCTATGTGCTGGATGAGGACTGGGATTTCTACACCCGCGTCAATAAAGACATGGTCAGCCTGGAGCCGGTGGAACACAAGTATGATGTTTCGCTGCTGAAGGATTTGATCCGTGAACATGTGGAAGCTACCGGCTCCCCCCGCGGCAAGGAAATCCTGGATAACTTTGGCGAGTATCTGCCCAAGTTCAAAAAGGTCCTGCCCCATGACTATGACAAGATGCTGCGCCTGATTGCCCAGATGGAAGAAAAAGGCGAAGACAGCGAGCAGGCACAGATCGAAGCGTTCTATGCAATGAAGAACGCTGCTAACAAATAAGGGAGGCGCAAACGATGGGAAAACCGACAGGATTTATGGAAATTGCCCGGCAGACCAGCACGGAGCTGCCGCCCGAAGAACGCATTCAGAACTTTAACGAATTTCACATCCCGCTGCCGCAGGATGAACAGCAGGCGCAGGGTGCCCGCTGCATGGATTGCGGCGTACCGTTCTGCCAAGCTGGCATGATGATTGGCGGCATGGCAAGCGGCTGCCCGCTGAACAACCTGATCCCCGAATGGAACGACCTGGTCTACCAGGGCAAGTGGGATCTGGCTGTACATCGCCTGCGCGCCACCAACCGCTTCCCGGAGTTTACCAGCCGGGTATGCCCCGCTCTGTGCGAAGCTGCCTGCACCTGCGGCTACACCACCGGCAGCCCCGTTACCGTGAAGGAGAACGAGCACGCCATTGTAGAATATGGCTATGAATCCGGCCTGCTGACCGCCTGCCCGCCCCCGACCCGCACCGGCAAAACCGTTGCCGTGGTAGGTGCCGGCCCTGCCGGCCTTGCGGTTGCCGATTACCTGAACAAGCGTGGCCACAAAGTGACCGTATACGAGCGTGAGGACCGCGTGGGCGGCCTGCTGATGTACGGCATCCCCAACATGAAGCTGGAAAAGCAGGTCATTGACCGCCGCGTGAACATTATGAAGGCCGAGGGCATTGACTTTGTAACCTGCGCCGATGTTGGCGGCAGCACCCCTGCCCAGGATGTGCTGGATGCACACGATGCCGTTGTGCTGGCCTGCGGTGCCAAGCAGGCGCGTGACATCAACGCCCCGGGGCGCGATGCACAGGGGATCTACTTTGCCGTGGATTACCTGACCAGCGTGACCCGCAGCCTGCTGGATTCCGGCTTTTGCGATGGCAAGGCCGTGAGTGCCAAGGACAAAAAGGTGTTGGTCATCGGCGGCGGCGATACCGGCAACGACTGTGTCGGCACCGCCATCCGCCAGGGCTGCGCAAGCGTGACCCAGCTGGAAATGATGCCCTGCCCGCCCACAGAACGCACCGCCGCCAACGCCTGGCCCGAATGGCCCAAGGTGCTGAAAACCGATTACGGCCAGCAGGAAGCCATTGCCGTGTTTGGCAGCGACCCGCGCATTTACCAGACCACGGTCAAAGAGTTCTATAAGGACGAAGCCGGTCAGGTTTGCGGTGCGCTGATTGCCAAGCTGGAAAGCAAAGTGGTGGATGAAGCCACCGGCCGCCGCGCCATGGTGCCCACCGGCGAAGAATTTGCCATCGAGTGCGACCTGGTGCTGATTGCCGCCGGTTTTACCGGCTGCCAGCCCTATGTGGCCGAAGCGTTTGGCGTTAACCTGACCAAGCGCGGCACCGTTGCCGATACTAAGTACGCCACCAACGTGCCCCATGTATTTACCTGCGGCGATATGCGCCGCGGCCAGAGCCTTGTTGTTTGGGCCCTGCGCGAAGGCCGCGATGCCGCCGCCGAGGTGGATAAGAGCCTGATGGGCTACACCAACCTGTAACAAGCCATTTTCTTAACATCCGTTTTATAATAGACAGCAGCCCCCGTACCGATGTGCGCACAAAATCATCGGTGCGGGGGCTGCTGCTTTATGATTTTATTATGGCTTCAGGTTATTTATGGCAATACCGCATAATTCTAAGTGCCGATACGGCGAGCGAGGTGCGGCA
>OIBQ01000403.1_pt1 | contig 14502 bp, 20 predicted proteins | sample 1581051 | NCBI WGS metagenome assembly OIBQ01 (sample SAMEA3882511, study PRJEB24775) | human gut metagenome | biome: human-associated habitat; feature: intestine environment; material: feces | place: Netherlands | collected 2009/2010
GCGCTGTCCACTCCGTCATTGATAGCGATAAAGCGGACGCCTTTCTGTGGGAAAATCATTTCCGTATACATTCCCACTTGCAGATAGTTTCGCCCTAACCGTGACATATCCTTGACGATAACGGTGCCGACTTTTCCGGCTTCAATGTCCGCAAGCATGGCTTGAAAACCGGGTCTTTGGAAGTTCGCCCCAGAATAACCGTCATCTGTGTACCATTGCAGATTGGAAAAGCCGTTCTGCTTCGCATAGGTTTCAAGAATACGCTTCTGGTTTGAAATAGAATTGCTCTCACCTTGCAGCTCGTCCTCGTGGGATAATCTCGGATAAAGGGCGGTAATAAGGTTTCGGGTGGTCTGTCTTAACATAGTGTCCTCCATTTCCGACAGCCAGCCCCACTATTCCGTATGACTATCATACCACACGCCGGGGCTGGCTGTACAGTCCTTTCTGCTTCTTTACGTCCCGTCAAATTGCCGATTTTTGTGTAGCAGCTTCCGCTTCCAGCACTTTCAGCATTTTATCGGCGGCGGTGGCGGTGGTGTCCTGCTTGAAATAGCCGGAAACGACAAGGACAGAATTACCTATGCGGATTTCCGTCACGCAATCCGGGCGGCGGGTGCTGCGGTCATTCTTTGGGGTGTTGGTCATAGGCGGCTCTCCTTTCTGTTCATCAGCTTTTTCAGTTGTCCCATTTTCTCCTGCGCCGTGGCTTTTCGGAAGTTGCTCCCGGTAAAGCGGACAGGAGAACACATTTCAATCAGACGGTCATAAATGCGGGCGTGGGCGGTGTCCTCCGGGTGCTGCAAGTCCTCCAGCGTGAGATTAGTCGTGACGATCAGCGGCCTGCCGCTGCGGTAACGGCTGTCAATCACGTTGTAGACCTGCTCTAAGCCGTATTCCGTTCCCCGTTCCATTCCAAAATCGTCAAGGATAAGCAGCGGGAAGCTGCAAAGTCGGGAGATATATTCATTCCTGCCCTCAAAGCTGGCGGCAAGGTCACCCAATATCAATGCAAAGTTTGTCATGCACACGGGGATTTCACGCTCCATAAGGGCATTTGCGATACAGCCCGCAAAATAGCTCTTGCCTGTGCCAACGCCGCCCCATAGCAGATAGCCAATGTTGCGCTCTTTCATGGTTTCCCAGTTCTCCACATAGAAATGGGCGTGTTCCATTTGCGGGCACTTGCCGTTGTCGTTCTCAAACGTCCAGCCCTGCATAGCCGGGTCTGTAAAGCCCCGCCGCTTCAACCGCTCGACAGTTTCAAGGTGACTGCGCTGTTTCTCTGCGGCTTCCCGTTCCTCACGCTCTGCCCGCTGGCAGTCACATTCTGCCGGGTGGCGGTCACGCCCCAGCCATGCGGCGGTTTCTTTGGGGAAATAGCCCTCTTTGGGCTTGTGGCACTTCCCGCAGTATAAAAGCCCGTCCTCGCCGGTGTAGTCCTCCGGCTCCGGCGTGGTGTCGGTCATATTCAAAATCATTTCATCAAATCCATTCGTCATAAGCTCTCGCCCTCCTTACAGGTATAATCGGGTATGCCCTTTTTCGGGGCTTTCTTGGCTGCGTCCTCCTGCGCCCACTTGAAAATCGTGGCTGCATGGCTCTTGTATTTCCTCCCGCTGGAAGCGATATGGCAGGATAGGCGGTCAATGTAATACTCCCACTTGCCGGGAAGCTCTGTTTTCAGCCCGTCAAGCTCCGTATCGGAAAGAATGACATTGTGGTATCTGCCATAGGCGGCGGGGGCGGGGTGTCCCGTTTCTAACTCTCTCTCTTTTTCTATTTCTATATCTATCTCTTTCTCTATCTCTATCTCTGGTGGACAAATGTCCGCTCGATATGGTGGACATTTGTCCGCCCCTGTCTGCGGCAGGGCTTTTTGTTCCTGCAAAGCCAGCCGCGCCCTGCGCTTGCGCTCCCCCTCGGTAGAGGACTGGCCGATTAAAAGCTCAATGTTGCTCATGTAGAGTGCGCCGCTTGGCAAAGGCTCCACAAGCCCCAGCTTCATAAAGATTTTCAAAGCTCTCTCTACGGTACCTACCTGCTGGCGGGTAATGGTCGCAATCATCTGGGCGGTGTAGGGGATATTCTCGTCAAGCTGCAATTTCCCGCCGTTTTTCAGCGATTTCAAGTACAGCTTCAAGAGAATGTTGGAATAGATAACGCCGTCCTGCATACTTTCCAGCAGAACGATTGCATCATCGTCAAAATAGCTCTCTTTCAGCTTGAGGTAGTAATATTTGCGGTTATCTGCCATAGGCTGCGTCCTCCTTTTTCCAGCGTTTGGAATAATAGCGAGGGCATAGTATGATAACCGCCCGGAAGCTCTGTTTGCAGTCACGGGTGCAGCCCCGGCATAGGTCGTTGTAAGTGATACGGTTGCGGTGGTTGAGGAAGAAAGACCATTCCAGCCGCCGCTTCTTGCTCATTCTCGGCAATGGTAAGCTCCTTTCTGCCGTTCCTATCGGTGTAGCGGGATAGGGGGCATTTTCTGTATGTTCTCGGTATCATTTTCGGGCTTTTTCTGCCCTGTAAGCCCCGTTTGGAAGTCGGGGAGTATTGCGGTAAGGGTTCATATCATACCTGTATTTTTGTAGGGTTTCGGTATCATTTCGGGGCGGTCTTTAACGCTCCTGTTCACGCTTTTTCTGCTGGCTCGGTGCGCCCCTTAAAATCTGGTCGATATTGCGTCTGACTGTCTGAAGCTCCTGCGCCCGCTGGCGTTTCTCCCGGTAGTCGTTATATCCGGCGTTCTTCTGGACGGTAAGCTGCTCAATCTCCCTTTGCAGGGCTTTGCTGGCTGGCAGCTTGGTTATTCCATGCTCCCGGAAATAACGGGCGGCTGTGTCCGCTATGATAAAATCGCTTTCGTGCTGTTCCCGGTAGGCTCTCCGGGCTTTCTCCGATTTCTGCGCTTTCAGACCGTCACGGGCGGGCTTCGTGCCGATATAGCCCAAAAGGTTGCGCTGCAATTCCTTTTTCTCCCGGATAGCGGCTTCCAGCCCTTTCAGTCCGGCAAGGCTCTCCTGCGTGGCGGTGTTGGCTGCGGAAATGGCAGCGTCCAGCTCGTCCGGGGAAGAAAAGCCATACTGCTGGTAGAGCATGAGGGTAGCCGACATCTGTTTGAGGTTGTGCATGGTCGCCCACTTCTCATAGCCCCGTCCTTTCCCCTCGGCTCGCTTGGCGGCTATGTCTACCATGCGCTGTACAGCGTCATTGTTCGGGGCGTTTTTCGCTTCTTTTTTCGTCCGTAAGCGGTCTTTGATACTGCCGGGGTATTCCGCTATGGCTGCGGGTTTTTCGGCGGCTCTGGCGGCGTTCTGCTCCAAAACGGAGAGGACAGCAGCCCGGTCAAAATCGTCCCCCAGCTTCCGGGCGGTAATTGGCTTCGTCCTGTCCGGCGTGAGGTAACTTAGCCGCCCCCGGCTCTCCTTGACGGTCACACCATGCCGGAGAAGCAGGGCGGCAAACTCATCAAAGCCGGAAGCAGCGGCAAGGGCTTCCCGGATAGTCCAGCGCAGCTTCGCCTTATCCGTTTCAAACTTGGTCTGCCGGGGCGCGATACCGTCCGCAGCAATAGGGGCGTTGGCTCTGTCAAGGGCAGCCTGTCCTTTCTTCTGCGCCCAATACTCACGCTCGGTAATGCGTTCTTTGCTGCCGTTCAAAAGGTCTATCTGGTAAAGCCCCTCGCTGTGGCACATCTCCATGACTTCGGCTTTCAGATAGTTCATAGCTGCGTCCGTACAGCGGTGCTTGCAGCCTGCTTTCCTGTCCGCTGGCCTGTCCATGTGGGGCAGCATGGGAACCTCCGCAATCCGCAGACTGTTAATGACGATATGCACATGGATATTTTCGGTGTGGCTGTGTCCGTCCGGGTGGGTGCAGACAAGGGCCTGGTGTCCGGGGAAATGCTCGGCGCAGAACTTCTCGCCCAGCTCCTGCGCCCGATCAACGGTCAAGCCGTTGTCCGGGCCGTCCCGTGGGTCAAAGCTGATGATGTAGTGGTGGCTCTTTACGTCCTCCCGTTTCTGGTTCTTGCCGTAGCGGAGATTGGAGCGCATACAGGCAACGGCAAAATCCTCCCCGCCACAATTCAGAGAGGATATGCGGTAGTCTACCCTCGGTATGAGCCGCCCGTCTGCGTCAAGGGTGGGCTTCATGGTAAACTCGTCATGCTCGAATGTGAGGTATTTTTCAGCGTCCCCGTAGTTGGCATTTTTAGAGCTGATATGTTTGAGTATCGCCAACGGCTTCACCTACTTTCTGCAAGACTTCAAACTTCAAGGCGGCAAGGTCGGCGGCGGCTCCCCGCACTTCCTTTTCCAGCCCCCGGTAGGGGCTTCCGTATTCGTTCAGGCTCCGGGCAATCTGGTTTAAGTTGCCGCCGATTTTCCCGTACTCTGCCGTGAGCTTGGAGAGGGCGGCAAGCAGCCCGTCATTGACCGGGGAAACGGTGACAATGGGGCGTATGGTCGCTTTCCGTATGGCTTGCCGGATAAACTCGGACTGGCTGATTTCATAAGCCGCCAGCCGCCCGGTGAAGTCGGCGTATTCTTCATCGGTCATGCGGGTCTTTACCACATGACGGCGGTGGGGCGTATTGTATTTCTTTCGCATGGTCTGTGACCTCCTTTCTCGCCCGACAGGGCGCATAGCAGGGTTTGGGGAAGGCACTCCCCAACAAGATTCCCGCAGGGGCAAAAATAAGCGGAGAGCGAATTTTGGCACCTCGGTAGAATCTTGCTCTGTAACTGCCGCAGACTGCCCCTGTCGGGTTTTTTCGTACATAGAACGGACAAGGCGGGGCTTGCGGCCCGCTGTGGGCGGTCTTTTTTCCTTTCGCCAATATGACGCCGGAACGGGGCTTTGCTGCCCGCTGGCTGCGGCTTTTTCCCTTTCCGCTAAAGATACATTTCAAAGGCCGCCAGCTACCCGCTGGACGGGGATTTTTCAAAATTTCTTTCGCTTCTGTAATGCGAGAAAGTGAATTTTGGCAACCAGCGGGGCAGAGAATTTTTCCTTTCACTCCCCACACCACCGCGTTTTGAAATTTGCCAAACGAAACGGGAAATTTTCTCTTTGCTTCTTACTACGGACAAAAATCAAAAATGCCAAACGCCGGAGCAGAAAAATTTCCCTCTCACTTACTACTACAATCTGAACAGGGCAAAATGGCCGGAAATGGAGCCGGACAACAAAAAAAGCAGCAAATCTTTTTCAGACTTACTGCTTTCACTGGCCGCCGGTGGGCGGCTGATATTCAGTTTTGAAAACTCATTTCATATTGGTATGATAAACGGAGAGTTATTACATTATGTTTTCAAAAGGAAACGATTGCTCCTTGAATATATCCCACAAAATATGCAATCGCTATACTTATCGCAATACAGCATATACATAGTATTTCAGCAATAACCTTTTTCCCGGTTATTTTGTTTACAGACTTGCCGTAGTCAATAGTAGCCCATACCATTGAAAGTAAAAATAGAATTGCAATCCAATGAGTATGAAACGACAGTCCCATGCTAACAAATACATAGTTTGTGATGATGTAAAAGGCACTTCTAACTACAACTTCCGTCACTGTTAAAAGCTGATTTTTCATAAAATCTCTTGCCTCCTTAATTTTCTGTTTACTATCGATCAAAGCGAAACTTGAACAGCGCGGTAATTAACTTCTGCTTCACATATTCCTCAACCTCGGTGTTGATTTTCCCGTGTACTTTGGAACAGTAGCGGATATATCCGGCGTAGTGGGAAAGAACGGTGTCGATTGCGTCCGGGTCGCCCTCATGGGCTTTGACGATTGTTTCATAGGGGAGAAGTTTATTCATACCGGCTCACCTCCATTTCCTTCCGAAGCCGTTGCAAGGCAAGCTGGATATGCCGCCCCGCTGTGCTGCGTGTCCGGCCGATATGTACGCCGATCACTCTCTGCGGCTGGCGCAGGAAGTAATAGCGGAAAATTTCTTCCTGTGCCTGCTCCGGCAAGAGGGCAAGGGCGGCGGCAAGTTCCGCATGGTACAGAACGGCGGTCTGGCCGCAGGCGGTAAAAAGATATTCTTCAAGCTGCTCCGGCTCGGCAAACTGGACAAACTTCTCATTCATCAGATAGTCAAGGGAAACTTCCCGTTCCCACCTCCGGCGCAGCTTCAAAATTATATCTATGGCGGCGTGACGAATGACAACCTTGCAAAAGGCGTTAAAGGTGTACTGGATATGCACTTTGTAGGCTTCATCTTCGGTCATGGAAATTCCCCCTCTCTGATAATAGTGCGGGGCGGCAGCACTCCTTGCTGTCGCCCCTTGATTGCCTGCCAGCAAAGGCGGGCGGGGCTGTCAACGGCGGCGCGTATGCGCTGTTCATCTTGACCGTTGACTGGCTCGGCTGACTTTGCTATTCCGTTACCTCTTTCAGTTATTGTCAAAGGAAATGTAGATAGTTAGACTATTGGGTATGTAGCTGATACTTAACCACTTTTCGTCGTTTGATAAAAGCGTCCCGATAGAAACATAGTTTTCTCCCTCGATTTCCTCTGACACATTTTCAATTACGGAAAAGCCTTCTTGGTTCAAAAGCTCCATATACTCGTTATAGTCGTTTTCGCTAATGCCGGTAAGGTTGATATTGCAATTCTCATGTTCTGTATCAAGTGTAGCCCATGCAACCGTACCAGGCGCAACAGGAAGCCCCTCTGTGTATTCATTCGCAGGCCAAACACCCTCGTCCAATTTTGTAACACTATTAGATTGCGTATTGTTCTCATTGCTTGTCGGTGTAGATGATGTATTTTGATTAGAACACGCAGCCAAAAAAATCATAACCATGATTGTGAATACAGAAATATACTTTTTCATTAGTTACCTCCTGTTTTTGTGTATGGTTCGGATAATTAACAAAACAGCAATAGCTGTTGCTGCAAACCCAATAGCCAAAAGGATTTGCGAAATATCAAAGGCAAACGCGCCCTCAATCTGTATATTTGTTGTCGCGTCTGCTTGTCCGATTGCTCCTTCTGGTACTTTTCCTGATTGCGTAACAGCATATACCGAAAAGGCAGCAACCGCGATAACAAGCGCAGCAAGAGTAGAAATGATACCGTTCCTTTTTTTCGATTTGGTGTTATCAATGCCAAACTGTTCTGCGGTGCTGTCTGCAAATTCTTTTGGCGTCCCCAAACGCTGGATAATCTGCTGCTCTGTTTCTCCATGCTCCATAGCAGACGCAAAAACTTCATTCAAGTCACGCACAACCTCTTTTTTCATTTTGCGTGGTAAAGATAGTTCCTTTTCAACCTGTTTGATATATTGTTCTTTCATTTGGACACCCTCGCTTGTTGATAACTTTCTATAAAGCCGTTTACGCAGTTTTCATAGCTTGACCAAAATAAGATTAGTTCATCAAGTACATTCCTGCCTTTATCAGTTAAAGAATAATACTTTTTTGAGCCGCCATTTGCCGCAGCCGGAGCCAATCGGCATTTGATTAGTTCTGCTTCCTGTAAACGATACAGAATGGGGTAAATGGTTCCCTCTTTCGCATATCCCAAAACAGACGCACTATTGTTCAATTCGGTTATAATTTCATATCCATAAGTTTCCTTGCGTCCGATTAGGCATAAGAGTATCATTTCCAGAGAGCCTTTTTTGAATTGCTGGACATATTTGTTATTCATATCGTCGCCTCTCTTTAGTTTCGCTATTTAGGTTCGCTAAGTAGCAACTATATTATATCTCTTCCGAGGTATCAGAGTCAATAGGCTTAACGAAAAAGTTACAAGGTGTGTGAGTAAGGTAATAACGGAATAGTGGGTTGCTGTCTATCAAATTCTTGCGTGTTACTTTATGGCACATGAGCATTGGCGCCAGGGTTGTCGTTGCCGTAACCTTCCAACAGGTTGATGACACCCCAGATACCAAGACCAGCGCCCAGAGCGATAACGAGAGTCTGAAGAACGGTAATTGCCTGTTCAAAAAATGCCATATAGTTTGTTAGCCGGAATCTGATTAAAAAATAGGTTTGTCATGTTTCATAGGCATACAAAAGCCGGAACAATCTGCCGCCCGGTTTCCGGGGGCATGATTCCGGCTGTCCTCCTTTTTCATTATTTTTCTTGCGATTGTCCGCTTTGTACGCCAATGGCCTCAACAGAGGCAGTTGCGGCAAATAGATACGATCACTCCTTTCTCAGCGGAACCGTATTACACGCCCTCCGTGTCTACTTCATATACATCGCAGACCTCATCAGGCTTGAGTTTTAGTCTGGCAGACAAAAATGCTTCAATATCAAAGGTATTTCGCTTGTCTGCATCAGCTGTGTATTTGAAATTAGGGTGTCTGGTAATGTCATACTTGTCTGAAAGAAACGGACGCACACCGCGCAACTGCAAGATGCACTTGCCGCCATCCATAACTGCCAGCTCGTCCTGGCTCATCAGCTCTTTTCCCAATTTCTGATAGTTGAGCGAGTGGGAGGTCTCCCGTCCCCGGCTCTCTCCGGTGTTGTAAGTGTCTATGGTCTCCTTTCCCAGAACAGCCGCCAGCTCTTTCAGCGTTGTTGGCTCTTTGCCACCCAGGAAGATGGAAGTATCCATGTTTCCGATAATGGTATCCGCGTTGTCCTTATAGATCGCCTTGAGCTGACTCTGTGCCTGCAACACCAGACAGGCAGAGATCTCACGGCTTCGGATGGTAGCAACCAGCTTTTCCAACTTGGGTATCTGGCCGATGTTGGCGCACTCATCAATGAGACAGCGCACATGGACCGGGAGCCTGCCGCCATACACATCATCGGCTTTTTCGCAGAGCAGATTGAAAAGCTGGGTATAACACATGGAGATTAGGAAGTTAAAGCTGTCATCTGTATCACTCATAATGAGGAACAGGGCAGTTTTCCGGTCTCCCAGAGTATCCAACTCCAGCTCGTCATAAGCTGTGACCTCGCGCAACTCTGCAATGTCAAATACGGCAAGGCGCGCACCACAGGAAATAAGAATCGACTTGGCTGTTTTTCCGGCGGCCAGCTTATATTTCTTATACTGCCGCACTGCGAAGTGGTTTGGCTTTTCCGATTCCAGTGCATCAAACATCAGGTCTACAGGATTTTTGAACTCCTCGTCATCCTCCCGGACTTCCATGGCGTTGATGAACTCGATGAGGGTGGAGAAGTTCTGCTCCTCCACCGGAGCCTCATAGTGGATATAGCCAATGAGCGCGCAGTACAACAGCGTCTCCGCTTTGACCCAGAAATCGTCGCCAGCCTTGCCTTCGCCTTTGGTGTTGGCAATCAGCGTCGTAACCAGCTTCAAGATGTCCTTTTCGCTGTGAATGTACGAGAAAGGATTGTAGTGCATACTTTTTTTGAAGTTGATGGTATTCAACACCTTAATCCGGTATGGCTCATAGATTACCTTTCCGTGCTTGTCCTTCATGGGCTTTCCGTCTTTCCCCAGCTTGGGTGCGCCCCGCTGGAGCATTTTTCCGCACTCGACCAAAATGGTTCCCTTCGGGTCTGTGACCACATAGGAACTGTGCATCTGCATCAGATTCGGTTTGAGCCAGAAGCGGGTCTTACCGGAACCGGAGCCGCCAATCACCAGCACATTTTTGTTTCTGGCGGTCTTTGGGTCCTTGGGGCGGCTGTTCATTGTCAGGCTCTCCGTTTTCGTCAGAATCACATTGTTCTGGAATACCGGATCGATGTAGGGTGCAATGTCCTCATGGGTTCCCCAACGGGCGGAACCGTATTCCATGCCGTGCCTGTACTTCTTGGCGTTCTTGCTTTTCAGGTACACAGCCAGCCGCAGGCCGCCGCCGCAGCACAGGCCCACCAGCAGGTCCAGCGGGTGCAGGCTGGGCCACCAGCTGGCCAGCGCCACCGGCAGCGTGGAGAAGAACGAGAGCATTTTTGCCGAAGCGTCCGCACCCACGGCCATCCGCCATCCTTCACCGAAGTTGGTGGCGAATAGTCCCATCAGGATATACGGCATATTCAGCAAAAGGAGCTTCTTGAGGTCAAGTTGCTTTTTCATCGTTCCAGCTCCTTCCGCTTGTTCCGGTCCACGACAGCGTGTTTCACCAGCTCTTTGAACTGGCTCAGCTTTGCCAGCACGGACGGACGCTCTGTTTTCTGCGCCTTTCTGACCTTCTTGCCGGTGTACTCGGTAAAGGCAGCGGTCAGGGCATCCGCATCCCGGCCTTTGAAAAAGATCAGGTACTTGGGCGGGGAGCTGCTGCGGTCCTTCTTCACCGCATAATCAACGCCGTATTTCCGGGCGATCTTCTCAAACTCCTTGATAGAGGGGTCGGTGATCTCGATGTTGGAAACGCCCTGGTTCTGGCCGATCAGCTGCTTCACCGTCTGCTTGCCGTGGGGAATCACGGGGGTATCCCGGCTTTTCTGCTTTTGCAGCTTCTTTTCCTTGCGGTGGGCAAGGTACTTGGTGATGGCGGCTTTCATCAACCGCCCGGTAAACTTTGTTCCGCTGACTACCAGCGTCAAAGTCCTGTTTTCCACTTCCTCCTGCATAGGTCATCGCCTCCTTTCCACGGATTTTGCAGGGGTGGCACTTGATACTAAGGCGGGACCACCAGCCGCCGCAGCAGGTATTTCAGCATGGCAGACTCCTTTCAGCGCAGCTGGTCGGAGCGGTCATAGTACAGATGGCCCTGGCGCACTTTGGCATGGCTGAGAATCTTGATGTGGCCCTTTTCCTGGTTCTCCAGGCTTTTCTGGTATCCGGCCTCCGTCAGAAACAGGCGGGTCCGTTCACCTTTCCAGCCCACCGGGGAATCGTCGGTCAGCACATCGAAGATAATCATGTGCCGGGTGTCCTCGGCAAACCGCTCCAAATCCATGTACTCATGGCCGTGGTAGTTCTGCGCCCCGGCTTTGAGGCGCATTTCCTCCATCAGCTGGCCCACGGTCTTACGCTCAGGCATGGCGTGCGCCTCCTTTCCCGCGTCCCTGGCCCTTCACGGTCAGAATACCGTCCAGGGTGGTGGCGGTGATCCGCAGACGCTCGGCGGTGGCAATGTCATTCTTCACGGTCTCGTCGATGCCGTGGCCGCAGACCACCAGCACATGGGACCGGCGCAGGTAGTCCCGCGCCATATCCAGCCCGTCCTTGTGTTCCTGGGGAATCTCGTCCGTGAGGAAGATAGGCAGGAACAGCACCGGGCAGATGGGCGAATACCCGGCGTCGTACACCTGACGACAGTAGGCCGCAGCGTTCTCGGCGTTCTCATACTGGCTGTTGCTCCAGGGAGCCGTAATGTAGGCAAGAGGTCGTTTCATGGCAAAATCCTTTCTCCCGGTGTTTTCGGGTAGCAGAAAAGCGGCTGTTTACCAGCCGCCTGCGTACATATCGTGGTTGACTTGTGCGGTGTAGTGGTTGCTGATCGTGGTCGGCGCATTAAACAGCACCGCAAGCAGATACTGCTTCATGTTGCGGATTTCGGTGGTATTGTTCCGCAGGCATTCCATGACAAACTCGATGTGGGAGCAATCCAGCTTCAAAAAACGGGAGCGGACCACCTCATGGGGGAAGTCGCTGCCAGCGATCCGGGTGGTTTTCCGCTTGGCGCAGACGGTCTCCACCATCAGCTCCACAATCTCGTCCAGGTCCTCCCGATAGGTGGTAAACTCCCGGCACAGGTGGTCATACTCGATGTTCTCCAGAATCAAATCCCGATAACTTTCCATCTCTGAGACAGACATCGCATCCCTTCCTTTCCGTTCCGGCAGCTGTGCTGCCGCTGGCTCCCGGAAGGGAATAGAATCGGTACTTGATCCATAAGTAATTGTTTTTTCTGTATTTGATTTCTCTATATTTAATTCTGCGGGCTTTTCCGTATCCGGTTTTACCATATCCGGGTTTTCCGTATCTGGTGAAACCACATCTGACGGCAGCATATCCAGCTTCTTTGGCTGTGGCTGCTCATAAATGATGTACTCGGTATCAGTAATACGGCCATTCGCACCGCGAAGCTGCCTGCGGACAATATAGCCAGCTGTTTCCAACTCTTTGAGCGCAGAGCCAATGGCGTCCACACCCTCCTTACAGATGGAAGCAAGCCCTCTTGTAGTGTAATTCCACTCCTCTGGGAGCGACAGGATCATGGAGAGCAGACCCTTAGACTTTAAGGTCAGCCCCTTATCCTTCAGATGATAATTTGACATAACGGTGTAATCGCGTGTCCGTTGTACGCGGTAAACTGCCATTCACTTCACTCCTTCCTGTGGTCAGAAAATAACAAAAGCCGCTGTCAGTAAAGACGCGGCTCAAACTTCATAGAAAACTCCTGGTCTCCCATCAAAGGGATAGCGGCTGATGTCCTCAAAGGCGTCGGCAACCTCCTCCGCTGGATAGTCCTGCCAGTCCCGCTCCCTGACGATATGATGGATAGTATGGTAACAGGTAGAAAACCTTTCATACGCCGAACAGTATTTCGTATTCACGCAGGAGACATCCACAAACCGCCCGTCCTCCAAGAGCCATAGTTCCCGGATGCAAGAAGCATCCACCTGCGTAGAATGACTCTGGATAGTTTTTTGGTAAATGCAAAATCCCCGCTGTGGAAACAACTCTAGCCCATAGTAGTTCAAGGAACACTCATGGTTTCCCGCGGTCTGGTAAGCAAGGACACTTTCCCCACGATAGCGGACAGACTGCGCCACAAGTTCCATGTTCAATCTGGAGAGCGCCCTTTTCCGCTCCTTTTTGTCGGGGAAAAGATAAAGATACGCCGTCCTGATGGCATTGCAAATTTCTTTTTCTCTAAACATCTTATTTTCTCCGTTTTTTCTTTACATCCAAGACATGACCCTCAATTACACGGGCGTACCTTTTGATTTTGATCTCCCGGCGCTGCTGGCTTTGCAGGGCGGCCTGATACCCGTCCTCAGTCAAAAACAGCCGCATTTCATCTCCGGGTCTGCCGTAAGCTGTGCTGGGACACAGGACGGAAAACTCAATCATCCAGCGGGTGTTATCCCAAAACCTCTCTACGGCGAGAATGTTGTGTCCTTTCAGCTCACGGGCTGAAATATCCCTCATAGGCGGCTCCTTTCATCGTTCCTGGTCTCTCTGACGCTTTTTCTGCCATGCCTCCAGCAGCTTGATGATGGTTTCCTGCATCCGCTGGGGCGTATAGCTTTTAGGGAAATACTTCCGCAAGGTGTCAGAGGTAAATGTCACTCGGTCCAGATCGCTTTTCTTTTCCTCACCCATGATGACACGCATCATATCGAGGGTCAGATGCCCCTCCTGACTGTATTTCTTGAGCCGCTGGGCTTGAGAAAGAGAAGGGGTAGCCTGTTCGCTGTCCATCGCGTCCAGCAGGTCTACCTGTTCCTCCTTTTTGAGAAAGGACAGCTCATAGGCAGGGTTCAGGGCAATCTTCTTTTCATCCACCATATCCATCAATTCAGGAATCAGCTCTGTCAGACGGATATAACGCTGTACCTGCCGTTGGCTTTCGCCAGCTTGATCTGCAACCTTTTGAATAGAGGTCTGCGACTTCTCGCCAACTTGGCGAGAAGTTAAATCGGTTCGTGCGCCCTGATGTTTGACAGCCTCCAGCTTCATTTTGTAGGCAAAAGCCCTTTCGCTTGGAAGAAGGCTTTCTCGCTGCAAGTTGCTGTCAACCATAATGATCGTGGCGGCATCATCATCCAAATCCCGAATAATGACAGGCATGGTCTCTTTTTCTGCCAGCTCACTGGCTCTGCGCCGCCTGTGTCCGGCTACCAGCTCATAGCCGCCCTCAGGGTCTGGTCGGGCAATCGCCGGAACCAGAACGCCATACTGCTTGATACTGTCAGCAGTCTCCATCATGGCTTCGTCATCCTTGACTTTGAATGGATGGTTCCTAAAGGGATGCAGTTCAGACAGCGGAATTTCCTGAATCTTTTCCAGCTTTGCATCCTGGCGGCCTTCTTCGGTGGAAAACAGATCATCTACCGAGGCCAGCTCTATTTTTTTCGCGCTGCTTTTCAAGTTTCAACACCTCCTTCGTCAAATTTCGATACCCCTCTGCCACTTTGCCGCCAGGGTCATGGGTGAAAATACTTTTTCCCTCTGCGCTAATTTCCTTTGCCCGGACAGAGTGGGGAATCTCTGTGCCGAACACTTTGATCTTGCTGCCATAGGTCTCACGCAGGAGCGCGGAGATCTCTTTGGCAAAGTTGGTTCGGCTGTCCACCATCGTCAGCAGGATACCGTCTATCTGGAGCTTGGGGTTGATCTGCCGCTTTACCTTGTTTACCGTGGAGAGCAGCTGTTCCAGCCCTTTGGCGGGCAGATACTCCGCCTGAACGGGAATAATGATCCTGTTCGCAGCGGCCAGCGCATTGACCGTGAGCATCCCCAGGGAGGGCTGACAGTCGATGAGGATATGGGAGTATTGCCCCTTCAGCGTGTCCAGATATTGCCGCAAGATAGTCTCACGGCTCATGGCGTTTACCAGAGAAACCTCCATACCGGAAAGCTGAATATCCG